>ENA-OUOW01000017-OUOW01000017.1-human-gut-metagenome-genome-assembly--contig:-NODE-17-length-229365-cov-5.870716_pt1 | contig 229365 bp, 367 predicted proteins | sample MGYA00237938_ERZ548769 | MGnify/ENA primary metagenome ERZ548769 (study PRJEB26490, sample SAMN05356870) | human gut metagenome | biome: terrestrial biome; feature: human-associated habitat... | reverse complement strand
AAATGTATCTATCATATTTTTTATTTAATTAGTGTATTACTTATTATACTTTTGCTTTTTTTACTACAATATTTTACTTAAAAATATCATCTTCATCATCAATATCATCATATTTTTTAAATAAATTATTTAAAGATTTATCTTTTTTAGATTTTCTTTTAAATTTAAATAGATTTATGTTTCTAAAACCGGATTCTTTAACCATAAACATATTCTGTTGTTGTTTCCTTAAATTACGTCTTATTCTTTGTGATTTAATATTTAAAAGATAAGCTTTAAATTTTTTTTGAAGTTTAATAAATAATCTAGGATAATGAAAATGAAACATATAAATAAAATTAATTGTCAGAAGTATCGCACAACATTCTATTATTTTGGTTTGAATATAGCTCATAAAATATATCCTCCTTATCGTTAAAACGTTTAAGATAAGATTTAAAATCTTCTGAAGTCATACTCATAAGTACAATATATAGAGATACCATAGATTTATTAGCTGATTGATTAAGCCATTGAGTGCAATCATTTTTTGCAGCTATATAATTACTATACTTTTTTCCACTTGGCGAATGATATTCTATTCCCTCACATTCCCCATAGTCTTGAAAAGGTAATTTTCTTTTACCATTTTCATATACTTCTAATAAGTATTTGTATAAAATATCAGGACTATTATAAAGAAAGTCTGTATAATTTAATTTTTCCCCCTCAACTTCTTTTATTTTACCTAATATTTTTGTTATTATTAATTTGTTGGTTACTGCCATAATTTTTACCCTCTCTGTGACAATATAAATTAGTTGTAATCAATAAATTATGCATTGGCTTTTCTCCTTTTTAAATTAAAATGAATATTTATAGTTGTTTAATTACCTATTTTTATCCAACCAAACTTCAAAATATTTATCTTCTTTATAATATTTTGTAACTAAATCATATCTATGAAATTTTAATAATTCATCAATCTGATAAATATAATAACAATAGTCATGCTCTCCACTTTCTATTACTTTTAAAACATCATTTATATATGCAACATATCTCTGCCAATTAGTTTGTCCTTTATATATTCCTGATGTTTCTTCATTCCATGAACCTTGTTCAGTACTATATTTTGATTTTAATTTCTTTATAGTTTTAGGATATGGATGACATAAAAATCTTCTTAATTCAAATTCTCTTTGCCATTTTGCATCAGTCATAGCTTCTGTTGGTCTACCGTTAGTATTAGATAATATTTTCATGGCTTTTAATTCTTCTAAAGAATATTTAAGAATTTCATTATTAGTTGTTGGATTTGCTGTTACATCTATCATAAAATTTATATTGCCCCTTTATATAGTATATAAATAATACTACCTTACTAAATATAGTATTATTTATATATATTATACCAAATACTGTTTATATTTCGTGTAGTTATTATATTAATTAATAAAAAATAGAGTTACAATATTATGCAACTCTACTTTTCTTAATTTTCTTTTTCTTTTTAATACTATTTTTCTTTTTAGCTTTCTTCGGACTTATGTATTTATTTGTTTTTTCATATACAGCATCAGGAATGAGAGATTTTTTAGTACCCTCTGTAGCTAAATAATCAGCAATTTCATTTCCAACCATTCCTTTATGTCCTTTAATCCACACGCAGTCAATATAATTAGTTTTATCAATCAAAGCAAATAATCTATCCCATAAATCTTGATTCTTATTTATTTTTAATTCGTTATTTACCGTTTTAACAAGATATTCTGAATCGGAAATAAGCATTATGCGTTTACCTGGTTGAATGGTTTCTAAAGCGTGAATAGCGGCTAATATTTCCATTCTATTATTAGTGGATTTTCTATATCCTACACAATATCCTCTGAAAGTTCTTTTGCCACAAACAACATAACCACAACCGCCTTTACCACCCGGATTTTTAGTACAACTACCATCTGTATAAATTACAAAATCATAATATTTATTTAAACTTTCATCTTTTAATTTATATGTTATATCATTATGAGTATATTCCATCTCTATATTTGGTTTCATATATATTTTCTCCCATACAAAATATTTTTAATTAATATTCATATCCATCATTATAATCGCCATAATCTCTATAAAAACAATTATTAAGTTCCATTTGAGTATTAAATGCATCAGCAATAAATTCTTCTAAGTCTACTCTTTCATCTTCTGTCATACCACTTTCTCTATCAGATATAAATAAATCTAAGAATTTATCCGGTATATTTAATTCATCATGGAATAAAGCATAATCTTCGGCTTCATAATCTGATGCTTGAACAACTAGCCAATCGAAAAACTGTTCATCTAATGGAATTGTTTCATCATCTATTCCATATCCTTCATCAGTACCTACATAGTTATTATATTGTTCTTGATATGGATATTTAAATGAATGATTATAATTGCCTGTATCTAATTCGCTATAATTATTATTAATCTGATTCCAATAATAACCATCATTATAAGTGTTATGTGAATTAGACATTATTTTTCTTGGCTGATAATCTTTGTAATTATCTAAATCATCCATAATGCGTTGTCTTGTTTCTTTTAAGGATTCTAATTCATTTGATTTATCTTTTGTTATTTCATATAACATTCCAACCAAACTATTAACATACCCTTCAAAAACCGGGGCTTTTACTTGAACTCCATAATTTGAATGCATTTCACCTTCGCCACAAGGTAAACATAAAGAAAATGCTGATATTCTCTTTTCACCATAATAAGCACCTTCATCAAACCATGACCTATCTCTTGATACTTCATTTTTATCTAATTTAGGTAAAGGACCATTAGGAGCTTTTACATATGTAAATGTAGGATTATCTAAATTACTATCTAAATCTCTAGCACGATTAATAACCAATTCAGCAGTTTTAATATTTCCATAAAAATTTTCAATAGTATATAATTTTTTATCATCATAACTATCATAAGTAACATCTAAAGCAATAGGAAAAATCTTCTTATTGTGTTCCTTCATAACAGTTAAAACTTCTTCTGCACCTTTACATTTACCTGTTTCTTCATCACCATTAAAAGCAAAAATAACATTATCCGGTAAATCAAACTTTCTCATTGCAATTACACAAGCTGCATTTGTTCCTGCGTTATCATAAGTTCCTCTTAAATTTCCAGTATTTTCATCATATTTAGAAGAACATTTAGATATATTATTTACAGTATCAACATGAGCGCTAACAATAAATAAATCTTGAGGTAACTCATCTAAATCTTTTTTTCCATAAATATTTGTTAAATTGCCATCATAAATTTTAGAAAATGGAGTATGTTGAGTTAAATCTTCTATTTTATGTAATCGTGTATTATCTGTAAAACAATTTTGTTTTTTTGAAGTTTTACTTCTACACATAACATTTACTTTCTCTAAAATTTTTATATATTCTTGCATATCTTCGGAAATTGGAAATATTTTTTCTTCTTCATCTGCTTCATTATCTAAAATTGCCTTATAATTATCATCTGATTTCATTTTCTTTTGTTCTTCTGATAAATATTCATTTGGTGTATATTTAGCATATTCATTATCGAACATACTTAATTGGCCATCTACTTCATAATCATCAGGTAAGTTATATTGAGAAGCATTTTGTAACTCATCCCATAGTTTTTCAGTTGTTGTATGTGTTTTAGAACCCATTATTATTTTTCTCCTTGTTATGAGCTATATTATTCTTTAAAACTAATAGCCCAATCTAATATTTCATCTATTATTTTAGCTGTCTTATAATTAACATTATTAATATCTGTTAAAGGAGTAAGTAATGTATATATTGTTTGTGGTGAAGTAAAATAAAAAGTTGTCATTCTTCCATCTCCAAAAATAACAGTAGCTAATCCTTGATTAGTAATATTAATATTGACATTATGACTATTTGCATCTATAACATTATCTGTAATTGATGTACTTGTATGAATAGTAAAATCCTTTGATAATTCACCAATTTTAAATGATAAATTTTGCATTATAAATTCTGATGCTTTTAATGATTTACGTGCTGCATCTTGAAGAATTTTTATTGCTGTTATTTCTTCCAAATTCATTTCTTTAGCTAATGTAATAATATCGCTTTTACTTATATCTTTATCCATTTTTAAATTTTATACCTTTCATAAAAATTATAAGTAAATTTAATATCTATAATATCCCTTATATATAGTATCGTAATTAGTGTATACTTTCGGATATTTTATATAATTATATTTAAAAATAAACATAAAAAAAGAACTGAAGTTATCAGTTCAAAATGTTTTTATTTTTGTAATATTGTTGTTTGACAGTAATGTAAAAATATAAGATGTTAAAATACCCATGAGATACTTCTATATTAGTTTGGTAGTATTGTAAAAATAAGACCTCAAAACAATACTTCTAGTGAGTATATCAGCTTTAACTATATACCTCATCTTTTAAGACCCCAAATAGCCTCTAAAAAATATATTTAATTAATAAATATTTACCATAAAGGTAAGTAGGGTTACTATAAGCAACTGAAGGGAATGTTTTACCCCTACTACTTATTGCATCTTGTACTATACAATAAGCTTATCCTCAGTTTTCTTATGGCTTCTGTACAAATCAGCCATAACGCTACCATTATTTATTGTTTTATTTTAAATAAAAAGGAATTTCAACCTGTGTAATAAAGCGTAACAAAATTATAACATATATATCAATACGTTACAAAAAAATATATCCTATTCACAAAGAAATAAACTAGTATCATTTGCCATTTTTGATAATAGTGTTATAAACACTTATCAATTCGACAAACTATCTCTAAGTTTTCAGATAAATCGGAATGACATGACTCGAACATGCAACCTCTACATCCCAAATGTAGCCATCTACCAAATTGATATACATTCCGTTGTTTGGTAATAGTGTTCAAATTAACAACTCCTAAATTTTTGCTCTACGTATGACGTCTACTTCATGCTTGGTAATAGTGTTAAAATAAATAACTTCTAAACTTCAAATCAAGTTACTAATATACACTACTTCTAGTGAGTGCAATGCTTTAGCACTTGCCTCACTTTTGAGGACCCAAATAGCCTCAATACATATAAAAAATTATATGTTAAGCTCCCTCCGCTGGGACTCGAACCCAGGACAGACGTAGGCTAACATCCTACCGCTCTACCAACTGAGCTACAGAGGAATAATTTATGTATATAGGTAAATCACAATGTTCATCAGCTACAAGAACAAGGACTTTTTCCAAAACTCTTTGACTATATAAAATACAAGCTGTCTTTCTATATAGCATCTAAGCTTGAACCTATTGTAGCTCTTCCGGGCGGGCTCGAACCGCCGATTCCAATAAGGCATCCTGATTAACAGTCAGGCGTTCTACCAACTGAACTACGGAAGAATATATAAACGGCTACAACGAGAATCGAACTCGTATCTCTACTGTGACAGAGTAGCGCCCTATCCACTAGACCATGCAGCCAAAAAATTAAATAGCTATTTCTTATCACTGAGGTTGCCACCCTAGATTCTTTTATACGTCATTCTACAATTAAGGCAACTCGCCATATCCACTTGCAGTCACGTCTCTATCTCGTTTTACACAAGCTATTACAACTTGCAACAATCATATTCACTAACGCTCTTTGAACTCGGCTGTATCATCAACAGCATAGCTATAAAACTGATGGGTAATATAGCACTAAATTTATTTCTTGTACTTTGAAAAATATTTAGTGAGAGCTGATGAAGGGACTCGAACCCTTAACCTACTGATTACAGGTCAGTTGCGCTACCAATTGCGCCACACCAGCATTTTTAAGTTGGCAGGGTGAGATTTGAACTCACAATGTATCTTACGTCACGGTTTTACAGACCGCTTGCTTCAGCCATTTTGCATACCTACCAATGAACTCCTTCCGCAGACTTCTACTACATCTTCTCCCTTAATAAGGGATTGCTTTTCAAATATGTATTTGCTTAAGTCAAATACAAACTGTTGTATAACTATTCTTAAAGAAATATATTTATCGTCATAAAATATTTCAATAGACTTATTATACTTAAGCTAGGAAGGTGCATGACTCGTATGGGATTTGAACCCATGTTACTGCCGTGAAAGGGCAATGTCTTATCCGCTTGACCAACGAGTCATTTATTTAAATAGTAATCATACTATTTAGTGTACCATTGGGGATTTGAACCCCAGGCACCTTGATTAAAAGTCAAGTGCTCTGCCAACTGAGCTAATGGTACATTTTATAATATATATTTCAAGTGAGCTAGGTGGTGCGTTACTACTTACGTTCTTTTATCATAAAAATAGATAAACAAGATACTCTTCTCTACTAGCCCTTTCGACTATATTTTATTGAAATATATAAATGTTATATATAGTCATAAACCTTATCTTAACGGTTGTTAAGCCGATAAATTATGCTTCGAGATTTCTAATTTCTCTACGAAGCTTTCTAACAACCCCACCTGATTTAATATTCTTAGGACTTGCAGACAGTGTTGCTAATCTACTTTTCTTTAATGCTAAAATATTTTCTTTTGTCATTTATTAATCTCCTTAACGTTATTTGTAATTAATAGTCATTTCTTACTTACAAATATATTATAGCATATCATACTCATATTTCGTGTAGTAAAATAATATTTTTTTGATATTTTTTATTTTTAATACACCTAATAAAATTTGAAACTATATAAAACTAACATCCGTATATCCATTAAGCTACAGATGTATAATTCGGATAGATAGATTTGAACTATCGACAACTCGTGTATCAGACGAGTACTCTACCACCTGAGATATATCCGAGAGATGATGATAGGATTTGAACCTACGATATTAGTTTTGCAGACTAACGCCTTACCACTTGGCCACATCATCATTATTATAAGAGCCTCATACCGGACTCGAACCGGTTACTCTAGTTTGGAAGACTAGCGTTTTAACCAAATAAACTAATAAGGCATATAAAGGTGCTAGGTGGGAATCGAACCCACGCTCTTCGGAGTCACATTCCGATGCTTTAAACCTACTAAGCTACTAACACAGCGCAGTGTACAGGACTCGAACCTATGCATCCGTTAAGATGGCTACTGATTAGCAATCAGACGCTTTACCACTCAGCCAACACTGCATAATGCTCCCGGAAAGTTTTGAGCTTTCGACCTCTTGGGCTTCAACCAAGCATTCTACCTCTGAACTACGAGAGCCTATAAAAAATCATTTTCAGTTTTAAAGTCCATAAATATAAAAACCATCTCCTTTTTAAAAATAATATATATAATACTGCTAAAGAGACTCGAACTCTTAACCTAAACATTAGAAGTGTCTTGCTCTATCCATTTGAGCTATAGCAGTATTTATTTTTGGGTTGTTTCACATAACATTATATCATACAATATACATATTTCGTGTAGTATAATTTTATAAATTATATCATTTCTGTTATAATTATATTATCTATGGTTGTATTTAATAATGTTGCAAGTATTACCATATTATCTATAGTAGGCATTGACTCTCCCCTTAACCACTTATATATAGCTTGTGGAGTATTAAAACCTAATATATCCTGTATTTGTATTACTTTAATATTATTTAACTTCATTAACATCTTTATATTTGCACCAGTCTTTTGCATATTTATCATTGGCATATTAATCATTTACTCCTTAATTAAAAAAGACACTTACTAGAATTATTCTAATTAGTGTCTTAAATATTTAAAACACTATCTACCTATCTTAAAGATAAATAAACAGTGCTTTTAGTAAATGTATTAATATATAAAAATGAATGATTTTATTCTTTTAACACAAGTTTATTTATCTCATATTTTGTTGTATTACAACTAAACCCATAATCATAATGTTTATCGGAAATACTAGGGTTAATATGAAATTCGTGTCTTGTGCTTAATCTTAACATTGTAAATCTTACCTTTCGTTTTTTCTTATATATAGTATCGTAATTAAAAGAGATTTTCTATTAATATTTCTAAAAATATTTTTATTTCTTTTCCTTATTTCTATATTTATTATATCAAACAGTTTAATACTATGCTAGTAAACTACTAGTATAATTTTTGATATTTAAGATTTCCTATTTACATTCATAATTTATTTCATTCCTTATATTTTTATGATATTCTAATTGTTTTTCTTTGATATAATCACATTTCTTATCATATAAATTAAGTAATATATTTTTCCTTATATCTGATATATAAATACATTTATCTAATATATCTTTTATTTCTGTAGTTGTGGGTAATTTATCAATATCAATTACATCCCAATTTTTGATATGAAATAAACATTCTATTTCTGTAGAATATAACCCATTTACTTTTGTATATTCAACACTCTCCGGTTTTTCTCCCTCTAAGTGTTTTGAACTACCAGAGTCATAAATTGGAGCTGGTTTAATTATTTGAAGAGTACTACTATCTCTTAAGAAACCAATATTCCCTTGGTGTCTATCTCTATTATTAATTAAATAATCAACAATTGTTTGTATATCCATATAATTTCTAGCATCATCTTCATTGCAGCCATATTTAACAGCATAATCAATTATACGTTCATATACATCATTTTGTTGTGTCATATTGTATTCTTCTAATAAATCATAGGCTGTAATAAGTTCAATGTTTTCATTTGTAAATGCCTTACAAGTACAGCCTATTACTTCATCTTCTTTATCTGTTATAAAATTATAATGACAAGCATTGTTATAACCTTGTTTTTCGTATATTAAGCTTGCTGTTACTTCTCTAGCATTTAAAATATCAAAGTTTTTAGCTACTTTTTTGCATAAATATAATTGATTATTCTTTTTAAACCAAAATTTTTCTAATTCTCCACCTAATGTAGAATTAATTCCTTTATAGAATTTATCTTCTGATTTAGCAAAAAGAAATTCATCAACATCTTCCATTTTTACTTTTATATCATTCCAAGTTAATTTTTCATTATTATTTTCAATCCAATAACAATCAACAAAAGAAAAAGCATTATTTTCTAACATCCATTCTCTTGCTGATTTTCCACGAGATAAATATTTATTTAAATTATCCCTATTTACTGGAAGTTGTCTGTCTGACAACCAATCTTCAAATAACCAACAACCTTCATCATTGCCAAAATAAAAATCCTTATTAAGACTTTCAGGCATATTATTATCAATAAATTCATCCTTATATCTTATAATTCTTTTTAAAGGTAATGGTAATAAATCTATATTAGATTTATAGATTGCTAATTTTGTGACTTCATTATTATTTAAACAAAAAGTCGCTATCAACTTATCTTTATGATATAAACTGTGTTGAGTAATCATATTTATTCCTTTTCTTTAGCTTGATTAATTTTTTCATTGCTATACTGAATAAAATCCTCAAGTTCTTTTTTCTTTTTAATTTCTTCTTGTTTTATAACATCAGAAAAAATATTTTTTATAATTTCTTTATCAAAATCTTCCATTTTAATCCTATAAATATTTATGTGTTTTCATAATAATCATTTAAAGCATCTTTATATTCTAAATCTTCTAAATCTGTTTTATGCGTTGGCAAATCATATACTTTAGAATACTTACAGATAGGACAACTACAATGTATTTTTCCTTTGGAATACATACCATCATTTTTGTACCAATCAGAACCATATATATTATGAGAAATATTCTTTTTTCTATGTATTGCTCTATTTCTCATTTTTCTTAAATATCCTCTATCTCTCATATTATATACCTCTTTTCATATATTTACTATATACAAATATGTTTTTCTGTTATGGCTTTGAAAAATATTTAAAACCAATTAATATATTATTGTCATTATAACTTGGAACAAAAGAACATTTAGAATTATCTATATATTCTTTATCATCTAAAAATGCTTTTACATCATCTGCCGTTGAAGTTCCTACAGTGATTGTCTTATCACCCTTGGTAAATGTAATTATTCCAGTGTTTGTAATTACACCCTCATTATCTGTTTCTTCAGTATTATTTACATCAGTAATACCGGTTGTTTGTGCAATTATACTATTATTATATTGGCAGCCAATAATATTACAATCCTTAATAGCTTTATCTTCTTTTTTGCTATCATTAAATACAATTGGAGAAATTGTAAAATCATTATCTGTAAAACTAATATAATCTGTTGTATCAGTTACAGATGCATATGTTTTAGGAGATAAAAAGCAATTTCCATAACTATCATTATCATATTCTAATGATGTACAGTTGAAACCTAAATTAAGAAAATCAGTATAACTCATTGGGAATGTTATATCTTTATCATTAAATTTAACTGTTATATCATCAACAATTTTCTTTTCTTCTGCAACAGCCTGTTCATCTTCTGTTGTTGCTGTAATTTCAGTTGCTTTATTCTCTGTATTTGTTGATGATTTCTTATCAGAGCAGCCAATTATACTAAACATACATGTTAAAATTAACATACTAGTTACAATTTTTCTTTTCATAGATTTATTACCTTTCTATATCATTATTTTCTTTATTTCTAACTGTTGTTAAAACTTCTAACCTTTAGGTTTGAAGTCTTAACATAAAGGCTCAATTAAGGATATTACATATCCTTAATAAACTCTTCATCTAAAGACAAAGAGTTGTTGATTATTAAATCTTTTTCTCTAAATCTATCGCATTCATTAAAATCTTTTAAAAGTTCGACATTATCTTTCCCAAATAATTTAAAATCTTTATCATATCTTCTAGGCTGTTTTTCCCATGCAAAAGGCATCATATGATAGTTTACAAGAAAAAGCTGTTTTAAAAAAATGTTTTCGGCTTCTTTTTGTGTAAGAATAGGATGATTTTGCCTAATTAATTGTGTAAAAAAGTTAATATTCTCTAGCATTAAATAAGTACCAAACTTTTCGTGATTGTAAAAATGTGATATATCGTTTTCATCTGTAGTTTGTGTAAATAATTTTCCTACATCATGATATTTTACTGCAATATCATAATCAATATTATATTTATCACTATAATTATTATTCCATAATTTTAATGCAGTTAATGAGTGATTTCCCACCGTTTCATTATGATGAGGATTATTTTGTTCTGCATCTAGCATCTGCTTAAAATATGTATTAACACATCCATTATCATCAAATCTATTGCTTAAAACAGATTTTACATCATCTTTTCTATAAGATAAAACTATATTATCCCATCCCTCATTATAAAATGGAATTTGAAATTTTCTTATCTGCGATTGAATTACTGAAACTCCAACCTTTTCTTTTCTACATCTATAGCTATCTTCTATAATACATTGTGGAATTGATTTTATTTTAATGTAGCATTGTTTTTCACAGTCTATATTTTTTACTGCATTAAATAAATATTGTCTATCTTTTATATTAATATTTAGAGCATCACATATAACATTTTTACCTTCTTTTAAAGACTGCTTAATAATATTATAATAAATCTCGAATGTTTTACTATTATCCTTTTGGTTTTTAGGACTTAAGTTATATTCTTCTCTTATTTTATCACTTGAAACTATAATTGTTTCTCTATGTAAATCTGAACTTTCACAATTTTGTTTTATTTCTTCTGCTAAATGACTTTTTCCACTTCCTGGTATTCCAACTAAACAATATAACGTAGGTCTATCATATTTAATATTATATTGTTTTACTATTTTCTGACATTCTTTATCTAATTCAAAATCAATTTTATTTAACAAATTATCTACTTTGCTCTTATTAAGATAATCATTATTTTTAAAGGTATCATTAACAAGATTATTATAAGTAGTTGTTAATAATCCGGAAAAATTAGACAAATTATAATGACGTAAATATTCAAAATATCTTGTTCTTGCATACTGAACTACATCATTTTTTGAAAACCCTACTAATCTATCTTCTAATTGTAATTTATTTGGTTTATATAACATTATTTTTTTCTCCTATTAAAAAGAAATATATCCATTTTCTTTTTTCTTGTGAGCTTTGCTCCACTCTTGACACCATTTATACTGTCTATCATCTTCTTCCGTTGTATTTGTATCAGGCCTTAAAAAGCAAATAAGCATAGTACTCAATACAAAGACTGCAACACCAATTAAAATATAAGTAATCATAAAAATTCTCCTTTATATCAACAACTAATCCTTTGTTTTAACCTACTATGCTAAAGCATAGAGGTTAGAACAAGATATTATCTAATATTCTTTGTTTGCCTCTGAAACAGACAATAATCTATCATTATGCAAATCATTTAAAAACTTTTTATTCGCTTTTGTAATAACATAGGCAAGTTGGCTGTTAAAATAAACAAAATATTGTTTAGAAATACTTTCATAAAATACTACAGTATAAGCATCTGTCATTGCATTTCCTACCATATAAGGATGTCCATTATTATCAATATCAATTCCACAGCCGGTATTACCCCATGTTTGCATAAACAATTTTGCTTCTAGTCCTACTGACATTGCAGTTATAGAAAATCTGTTATTTAATTTGACTTTTTCGGTTGCTTTTATAAATTTTTCATTTTGTTTTAGTAATAGTCTTGTTTTATAATCAAGTAATTCTAAATTAGGATAATTCATAAGTTATTCTTCCTTTATGTTTTTTATACAAATATTATAACATACATATATTATAATTCGTGTATTACTTCTTTATCTTTAATTTCATTTAATAAATTCGATACATATTCATTCTTATTTAAAATTTGTGTATAATTAAGAATTGAATTATTTTTATTTTTTAATACATTATATGGTTTATCTAAATATTTACGGATTACAAAACAATTATATTTATTATCAAATGTATCTGTTATATATTTACATGCTCTACCTCTATTTTCTAATATATAATTTGGAATAGAGGCATAACATAAATTTACATATTCATTAACATTATCTATGTATTTAAATACATTATTTGCAATTTCAAATATTTGTTCTCTATACATAAAAGGAACTTTAGAAATATAATCATCAAATTTATCATCAGCTATCATTTCTATTGTTAAATTAGGTGATGATATTGCTGATAATACTCTATGCATTTTCACATAATCATTATATTTTAATTTAAATTTTTCACCATCAATGTTAATTACAAAACCTTCAGCTTCATCAGATTGTTTATTATTCAATTCATCTAAGATTGTATGAATATTTTTATCATAAACGCATGTAGTTAAAACATTATATTTATTTGCATAATCAATTATATCTTTATAAGAACTTTCTCTACCTGTATAATTATCTACTAAACCAATAAGATATAATCCTTCTTGAGATTTATCATATTTAACAATATGGGCGTCTTTTAAAGATATATACTCAAATATATGTGTTTTTGTTGGATTATTTCTAATCATATGCATTAAATTTTTATTTGAAACTAACATATTATAACCATCATCTAATCTCCATGAATTATTTTTATCTATAGATAATGAGCTAGACATAAAATAAGTATCATTATAAAATCTACAGCACATCATTGAACCATCTAATTTATTTGAAAACTCTACACTCTTATTATTTTTTATAGCTTTATCACATAAAGCTGAAACGTGTTCATAAGAACATTCTTCTAGCTGATTTATATTAAAGAATTTCTTAAATGGAGCAATTACTAATTCATCATTAATTAAATCAATAACTGTAGACCTGCAATATCTATATAATCCATCATATAAATCAAAAAATGGTTTATTTCCAAGTTCTTCGGCATTTCTTTGTTTATTATATTCATCATACTTGAATAAAAAACAACCATTATTTTCTTTGATTATAAGTGGCATAAAAATATTCAAATACTTTTCAGAATTTGATACATTATTACACATATAATTAATGAAATTATTTTCTTTATTTACTTTATTATAAGTCTTATAAGTATTAGCAAAATCTATAATATTATTTTCTTTAATATATTGTTGTTTTAAGTCCATTATAATGTTATATAATGGGTTCCATACAAATTGATTTTTCATTTTTTCTATCCTTTCAAAAACAATGCTATAGTATAAACAAGTAGTTTTTTCATCTAAATCTTTATTTATATGATGATGTCCAAAAAACCAATGTTTATATTCTATATTATTTTCTATCCAATCAAAAAAATCATTTAATCTATTAGGAGTACATCCACCACAATTGTCATACATTTTATGTAATATACGACTAGAAGTATCATGCGTAACTATATAATCCACTTTATTATTATGTTTAGCTAGATTTTCTTTTGCTAAAGCAATCTCTTCATCTGTAGGTAATTCTTCTTTCCACCAACTTACATGATTGACTCTAAACATTTTACCTGTATTACGCATTTTCATATACTCATCCATAAAATCTGCTTCTGTTTTATAATCATTTTGGTCTAAAATTCCATCAGATATATCATGTGACTCTGCTCCACCAAACGCTAATATAGAAGCACCATCAATATCATAGATTTGTCCTCGCATAAGATGAATTACAGATGGTCTTATTTTCTGTACTAAACCACCATGCCATTCTTCTATTGGATATTTATTTAACCTATCATAACATTCATGGTTTCCATCAACAAAAAGTGTTGTATATGAACGATTTTCTAAATAATCCAATTTTTCCTCTTCAAAAGGATTAGTTCCTTCACAATCCCAAATCAGCCCAAAATCTCCACAAATAACCATATAATCATTTTTAGTTAATGTTTTTTGTTCATTAAAACTATATGGGTAAAATCTTTCTACCCCACCATGTATATCACCGGTAAAATAAATCATAATTTACATCTCCTATTTATTTTTTTGCTTCTTTACCTTATAAATATTAAAATTCAAATTTTCTTTAACTGCACAAATTTTATCAGCAAGAGAAACAATAAAAGCTTCTTTACTTTTTGGAATTTTTGTAATAGTTAAAGGAAACATATGTGATTCAATAATATTTTCCACATTTTCATTAATATCTAAATATTTTTTTGCATTTTTAACAGCAACTTTAGGATGTGAAAATCCATGTAATCCCTCATCTCTTATTCTTCCATCGTGCCAATCATACAAATAAAAATCATGCAATATAGCTCCTTCAATAAGTTCATTTTCATTTACTTTTAAACTGAAGTATTTAACTATGATTATGCTTATTATTGCGACATTTATACAATGCTGTAAGGTAGTTACATTTCTATGTTGAATATAATTATTCATAGATGCAACAATAGGAATATTAGTATATTGAGTAATATTTTTCTGCACTGTTAAAAAATCTTTAATCAATATTTTCATTTAATATTTTTTCTTCTTTCTTTAAAAATTTATTAATTTTATTCCATGCTTTCTTTTCTGTTATTTTTAATTTATACTTATAATTATTTCTTGCATAAAAGATATACCAAGCTTTCTTTAAATCTTTTTTAGCTCGCTTTTTTGAGACATTATTTACAAGACAATAATGTTCAAGTATTAAATCTGTTTTTCCTAAGTGTTCAGCTCTACCTGCGTGAACCGTTAAATGACACATTTTGCATAAAGGATAAATTCCTATTAATTTTTGCTTATTATATTTAAAAGTCCATTCTTCATGAGCTTCTAAATCACTTATATTTTCAAAATATTTTCCACAGCCTACACAATAATGATATTTTCTTACTTCATTTGACATATTTCTCCATATTTTTGTCGGAAATAATGTTCGTAAGTTTTTACCTTGTGCTGATTGGGGTAATATCAGAAAATGCAATTTATATAGTTTTTTCAATATTTCACTCCCCTTTATAGTATAACATATACTATTTATATATCGTGTATATTAAATGATATTTCTTGCAACTGTAAATATAATTAAGCCTATTAATAAAAGAAAAATTAAAACATTTTCTGCTTTATTAAGTTTGAAAGTTATATTTAAAAGCCAACATAAATAATTTTTTATAATAAAATAAATAATAAACGGACTAGTTATAAATATAAATTGATTACATAAAAAGCTTGTTTAAATTTAAAATTTGATAAATTTAAAATTAAATGAGTGATTCCACATCCCGGACATTTCAAGTTTGTTATTACATTAAACAAACAAGGTATTCCAATATTAAAATGGACTAGCAATAAGTAATAAGCTAATCCCCCACTTAAAGCTAGTCCTGTTAATAATATTTTTTTATTCAAGTGATGAAATTGTTGCTTTTTCATTAATTACACTCTGCATAATACAATAATCTACAATTCCAAATCCAATTACTTGAAGCAGAATAAATAAAAATGTATGTGAACCACCATTCTTAAGTTTATCCATTTTAGCACCCATTCTGTAAGCCCAATAGATTCCATATATTCCACAGCTTAATAATGTAAATAAAAATGCTAATCCACCACTAGTTTGATAAGAGTCGTCTGGGGTTAATGTATTCATATCATCATTTACATTTATAAACCAATAAATTCCATATATTCCACAACTTAATAGTGTGAATATTATAGCTAATACAATATTTCTGTTTTTCATAATTTTATATACCTTTATCTTTCTATTTATTTTTCAATATCAATATTTTCATAATCAATATCAATATTTTCTTTCACAAAATTTGTAGGGTCTCTATTTTCATTCATATAAGTATTTACATCCATATACAATTTCCCATAATAAGGAAGTGGTAATGGTCCGTCATAAATATGTGACCAATCATGATTTGTAATATACTCGTTAGTTTTTTCTCCAATAAAATTCATATAACTATATGTTTTATCAGCTAAATTAGGCATATAAGTATCTAAAATAGGTTTAATCTCGTTGTCAAACCATTCTTTATTACAAGTAATACCTCTTTTTTCATAAATATAATATGCAGCAACATACATAGCAAAATCTTCATCTTCAAAGATTTTATCTCTATCTGAACCGATATTATCTCTTACATATTTATCATAAACAATATCTTGTTTTAAATGATTTTGTAATCCTTTATAAAGAGGGGTCCCCTCTAAATCTTTATTCATTTTTTCAAATACTTTAATGTGTGTTTGCTGTCCTAATGGTCCTTTTGGAATACCCGGACTAAGATATGAATTATCTTTCATCCACTCATCCATAAACTCTTTAGTAACATTCATAGTATTTGGGAATTTCATCCATGATACATCCCCTTTAGTTGGGTTAAATTCAAAATGGCTTAATTCTCTAGCTCCTGTATAAGCTCTTATAGCGTCAGGAAAAATTACAGCAGCTAAATATTCCTTATCTTCTTCTTTGTGTGTATCTGCACCATTTAATACAGCGCACATAATATGTTGCATACTTAACATTGATTTACTCCTTAAATATTAAAAAATATATAATTACTCTATATATAGTATCGTATTTTTTAACACATTTCGGATATTTTTATATAAAAAAATAAGAGCTGAATAATTTCAACTCTTATTTAAGGAAAAGATTTATGACAAAATGAAAAACGTAAAGTTCAGTATTAATAATGAACTTTATAGTAATCATTAACATGCTTTTTTATCAGCTACATTTTTTAAACTGCAATTTATTATGCGATATGGAAGATAAGTCTGACCTAAAGCTGCGACCCTTTAAGTTCTTACCCTGGTTTATAAAAACCCAAGCCATAATAGGAATATCACCTATAACTTTCACCTATCATTCAGAATTAAATTAAAACTTGTTTTTAAACAAACAACCCCTATTAGTAGACTTGTTTTTAAATATTTGTTTTAAATCTGTTGTCTGCCGTATTAGGCTACTCATAGTTTCTTCTCTTGTTATAGTTATTTTCATAACTTCACGGCAAAATGACTTATTTAGGTATTCCCTACTTACTATAACAAATACCTCTATTTATTATAGGTTTTAGGGTTATTCTCTCACTGAGAGCGTCTATTGCGTCACCCAAGAGCAAAACTACACTAATATTCATTTAAAAAATGTGCCATAACCGTTTAGACTTTAGATTTCTCTATTCAAAATAATATCTTCACTGAGTACTTTTATACATATTATTTTCCACCCTATGATTAAACTATCGTTTAATACTAAGATGAGTCTTTTTGATTATGCCCTGACATGTTGATTAGACATTCATACATCAGGATATAAATGATTACTATAAAATTCACTATTAAGTTTAAATGTACAATGTAGCAAATGCTACGAATTGCAGAGATAGGATTTGAACCTACGACCTCATGGGTATGAGCCATGCGAGCTACCAACTGCTCTACTCTGCCAAAAGAAAGGAATCCGACTATAACGGTTAATACGTCCAAATATTAGTAATGAATTTCACATTCTATGGTTAATATGGTAACAAAATAAATAATTCTTTTAGACGAATTACATTATTTATTTGATTACAAATATATTATAGCACATAAACGCTATATTTCGTGTAGTAAATTTAAATATTTTTATATTTTTATTCATTTTGTGAAATATTACCAGATAATATATTATAATGTATATATATTTCGTGTTAAAATTGCCAATAAAATATAATTAATTGTACTGCATCTAAATCAGATTTTGGTTGGTATAATTTCATATATAATAACTCCATATTCTTCTATATGTTTTAGAAGTTTTTTACTTATTATTGTATTAATTAACACATCACATAAATCATCAGCGACTATTCCTATGTGTCCATAAATGTTATTAAAGTATATTGTATTTATGTTTGCAGTTTTATTTACATATAGTAATATATCAATATCACTTTCAACTGTGCAATCGTCTCTAACTGAACTACCAAACACAATTACTTTGTCTATAATATTTTCTGTATCTGTCTTTTTAATATATTTTGCTATTTTTTCTACTTTTGCTCTTTTTATCTTATTTATTTTTTCGATATTTTTAATCATATCCTCTTATTCCTTATCTTAAATTAAAATAACATATATCTTATTTTCTTTGTCTTCTGTAAATTTAAAAAATAAAGCATTACTATTGTTTATAATAGCTTTGTCATACATTTTACGAGTGCAATTTCCATAAATTGTAGTATTCTCATTGACTTTACAGGCAAGAAATATATTTCTATAATGATGATTCATTGAGCCTAAATGTAATTTATTACTATAATGTTTTTCAGCAATAATACCTCTATACCCAATAATGTTATTATTATATATTTTTATTTTACAATATTGAGTTTTTAAAGCCAATAAACAGAAACATTCAATTAAAATAGTAAATATAAGTTCATTGAAACTAAAAGTATTTATTTTATATATCATTCCTATTGGCAATATAATACAAATAAATAATATAAATAGTAATAATATTATATTGTTTATTCTTAATGTATTTTTGTATTTATTAAATACCTTTTCTTCATCTTTACTTAATGATATATCTTTTAAATAATCTATACAATTCATGTTTTTATTTATCTACCTTATTATTTTTAATATTTGCTGATACTATTATTTTAATATCCAAAATCAATATCATCCATTTCTCTATACTTTGGTTTATTATTGTTTTTAGGCTTATCCTTTTCCATATTACTATATAAATATTTCCTTTGTTTTTCAAATAATCTATATACTGAAGCAAAATCTTCATATTCATAAAAATCACTATATCTTGATTTAGTATATCCTACTGAAATATCTGATAAAGAATTAAGTAATGTTCTATATTGGTTTCTATTACTCATTACCGGAATAACTTTATCTACTGTTTTAGCAAGCAAATCTAAGTGATGCGTATACATAATGCTTTCATTTAAATGATATTTAGGATTATTATTAGCATATTCTTCTAATATTCCTTTATACATTCTTTCAAAAGTATTAACCATCATTGAATAATAATCAGAAATAAATGGTATATCTTTATGATATACTTTCTTTAAAACTTTATAGCTTTCTTCAGCATGTAAAATAAGACCGCTATCAAATGTCTTTTTTCCAAATGGATTTTGAACTACATGCTCTTTTTTATAGTTGTTTTCGGAAATCATACAATATATCCCTTTACTATTTCATCATCATCTGATGCATTATCTTTTGTCGTTAAAAAGAAAATAACTCCAATATTATCAATATCTTCATTAAAATCATCAACAAAATCTTCATATTCACAAATTTCATCTTCACTGTTGACTATAATAGCAACAATAATTCCATTTCTTAATTCTTTCCTTGAATTAATAGATGAAGAAGTGATAATCATTTGTAATGGATTAATTTTTTCTCTTATATAATTAATATTATCTATATATTTTTCTAAATTCTTCATATAAAAACCTCATTAAATACTTTTTGGGTTATTCCAATTTTTACAATTAGAATCCATTGCTTTTTCAACTCCAAAAAAATTTGATACTTTATTTTTGCAAAAGCCACGCTTATAAAATTGGCAACTAGCACACTTTTTTAAAGCATTTGGCAGTATAATATGCTTTTTCATATATTTTACCTCTTTTCAAATTATTAACAAAGCTTTTTATTTATAAATTACACCTAATAATTTTGTGTTTTTTGTTCCATCTTCTGTTACGTAAGCCAAATTTGGACATTCTTCATATGGAAGTGTCGGTTTAACTGTTATAAAATTTTTATCTAAAGTGATATATTTTATTGCTTTTTTAACACTAATATCATTTATAACGGCATTTAATAATACATTTGTATTAAATATTCCTAAAACGATTTTATTATCATCTATAATAGGAACCATATATGAATTGTTACTTTTACAAGCACAAGCAACATCATATATTTTATCCTTTTCTGTATAAAATTTTCTTAATCGTAGCATTTTATCTTTACAGCTAAGTACTGATGATAAAATTTTATCTGTCAATTCTTTAAGAAAAAGTGTAGCATCTTCTGTTGGAATGAGATAATAATTTTTATTTGGATTATGTACAATAAAATTTCTTAAACTTCTACATTGTGTAAGTAAAGGCTTATCTTCTATATCAATTTGATTATTCTCATAATCCCATACAGTATAATTTTCTCCATATATTTTCCTAACAGCTTGTTCTAATTCTTTATATTGATTTAAAAATTTCTCAATCAATTTATCATTTTGTTTCATTAAGTATTATTAGGGTATAGTTAATAACTATACCCTTTTACCTTTCTATATTATAATTCCATATCAAAATCGTCATCAACTTCTCTAGTTACTTCAACACTTTCATCCATATCTCCCCAATCGTCAGATGTGGCATCAGTATTAATCTTTTTATATTCATCAGTAACAATATCTCCGGTTTCTATATCCATATTAATACCTTCACCATCTAAAATATCTTTTACAAATTCCAAACTAACCTTTTTATCATTAAAATTATCGGCTACAAGTTTATCATTAGTAAAAAGTTCTTCTTTATTTATAGTTACTTTTTCATATGGATATACTCTTATAGGCTGATTGTAAAATTCATTTTCCTGACTTTCTGTAAGTCCTTCTTCCCAACTTATAGAATAAAAATATTTATTATCATTTTTATCTTTAAGTAAAATTACATCATCAACTGTACGAGTCCATCTTCTATTTTCATCATAATCAGTGTGTACAGAATATCCGTCAAATACTAATTCTTTCATTTCATCTTCACTTAATGAAATACCATGATTGATTTTGTCAATTATTTTCTCTTCCCAGGATAATTCTTTTTCTACATCATATTCGTTTTCACCTACATCTGCATTTGTTTCAATTTCTTCATGAATATCATTTTGTTCATTAGAATTATCATCTTCTATTACAATTTCCTCTTCTAAAGGAATATCAGAAATTCTATTAAGAGGACGATTTAAGTATGGTTCAGCCATTGTAGGCAGTATTTGTAAAATGTCTGATGGCAGCCATTTCCATTTTACACCATCCTTTTTCAGTTCCTTACAACTATCACTTTCTGTATAGTATTCGTCATCTAAATCAAAATACAATTCATATGGTAGTATTAAATTGTTTTTTGCACAAATTTTCCAACACTCTTTAAGAAAATCTTCATTTTCTCCATAATTATTAATAATTGAATTAATCTCTTGTGCGGTAGCTCTTGGTTTCTCTGTTGCCATTTTAATTTATCTCCTATATTATAGTTACCTATTTTTATCATCCTTTGTTTTAACCTACTATGCTAAAACATAGAGGTTAGAACAAAATATTATCTATATATAGTATAGCATATTATTGTTATAATTCGTGTATTATATATAAAAAAAGAGAATAGTATTTTTTATTTAAATACTATCCCCCTTTTTTTATTATTTATTAACGCTATGTTTTTTCTTTAAAGCTAAGAAAATAGCTCCAAATCCTAATAAACTTATAATAATAGAATACCAAATATTATTTGAATCATTAGTTTTAACGCTCTTTTTAATTTCTGATACATTATTATTTTCATCTGTTGATGTTTTAACAATTGTCTCATTATTAGTATTATTATTGTTATTAACAGTATTATCTAATGTAGGAGTATTGTTAGTACTAGGATTAGGATTAATTGGTGTATTTGGTGTACTTGGCTTATCAGGAGTTGTTGGGTTTGTATCAATCTTAGCATCCTTAATAGGTGTAGTAGATGCAAGAGCTACATAACTTCCTGTTTTAGTTAATGTAAACCAAGAACCTGTATCAGCATCATTTTTTATTTCTTTAACAAATTCTAATTTTCCATCATTATTAATATGGAAAAGTGAAATGTATTTATCAGTATCTTGATAAAAATATCTTAACTGATATTCAATTGGAAAATCAAAATCTGTTGTATTATTAATTGAAAAATACATAAGTTTTGAAGGCTTTATAGCTGATAATAATAAAGCATAATCAAGAGCATTATCTTTAGTTACTATTGTTTTTAAAGTCTCTTCAACTTTTTCTTTTGCATCATCAAAATTAATTGCTTTAGTCAATTTAGAACCAGGGTATATATCTTGAGGATTTTTAACATCTTTTCCATTAAATCTAATATTAATACTATTTTCTAATATTTCAGATGAAATAGCATCTGTATTAATACTTAATTCAACCTCTACATCATGCCCTTTAATCATTTCAAGAAATTCTTTAGGAATATAATCATTTTTATTTAAAGAACCATGATTAAGATATAAAGTTTCACCTTTTTCTTCATATTCTTTTATTTTATCTTTGAGTTTTTCATAATGAGATTTTGTGAAAAATCCATAAGATGTATATTTAGCTATTTCTCTACCACAAACAGAACATTTTTTAATTACTACTCCGTCTGTATATGTACCAACTTTACTTTCTGTTACATAAATTGGTTTATGTTCTTCCTTATCTGATATATAATTACAACCACTATCTAAGCATTTGTGCCAATGGTAATTATTATCGCTTGACCATTTACTATCAATAGTATGTATAGGAATAATTGGTAAATCAATTGCTGTATGCATTATATGACCACATACTGTACATTCAATGTGTCTTTTTCCACTAGAAAATTCTGTAGCTGGTTTATCAATAATCCAATCTGAAGGAATATGCTCTGTTTTGTCTTTTACAGTACCATCACAATTACTTTCGGTACACTTATGCCAATGATAATTTTCATCACTAGTCCATTCATTAGTCCAATGATGAGTGTGAGTTGGTTTTACTACCGGAATTTCTTCTGTTTTTATAATATAACCGCATACTGTACATTCTTTATGACGAGAACCCGTTTTTGTTGTAGTAGGGTTACTATCAATAATCCAGTCGCTAACTTTATGTTCCCCTTTATCTGCAATACTTCCATCGCAGTTATCAGTTAAACATTTATGACAATGGTATGTACTGTCACAAGACCAATCTGTAGCAAAATTATGTTTATGATTAAGCTTATCACTTTCAACAGTTAATGTTATTGAATCAGAACCCTCTTTCCAACCAGAAATTGCATTAACTTTAGCAGTTAATACAGTCGTTCCAACACCTTGAATAGTAACTATTCCGTTTTCATCAACTGTTGCTACATTTGGATTACTAGATGAATAAATAATAGTTGCATTATTATTTACTGTAGTATTAAGCTTAAAAATAAAATGACCAAACGTTTTTGTTAAATTTCCATTATGTATTTTTACCAAAGGAGTTTCTAATTCAATATCTTCATCCTTTTTAAATGTCTGAGTGTCTAATACTTCACCACAAATATTACAAACCTTTTCTCTAACACCATCTTCTGTATCAGTTGGCTCTTTTGTGACTACCCAATTCGCATCATGTTTTCCTAAACATTTTTTCTTACCACAATAGTAGCAAACGGCTACTTCGTGACCATTTATACTTTCTCTTTCACTAAAATCATGGTCTACTTTTGGAGTAATAACTTCTTTTTCATATCCACAAAAGCCACAAGTATATTTTGCATAACCATCCTGATAACAAGTAGCCTCTTTATAAGTATCATTATCTACTTCAAATGTATGGTTTTCATAATCTTTTATTACTGATGGATGGCAAACGGCTTCTTTCCAATGTCCATTATCATCATGTTTAACTTCCCATGTGTGGTTTTCTTTTAAAGATGTATTATAACTTTCGGTTATTGTTTTGTCAGCTACATCTTCAACCGGTATATAATTTTCGCCATTTTTTATTACAGGATAAATTGTCAATTTATATACATGAGATTCAGATTCAACTCCTAATGTTTTTTGAAAAGAATTATTTCCTTCTTCATTAGTAAGATACCCTGAATATATTGTGTTTTCATCTTCTTGTACATTATAACAAACTGCATCCCAACCATAATCACTAAGATTTTCAGTAATATCAATATACAGATTTACTCCGAAATTATAATCACCGCTAGTAGGTTCATAGGTTAAAACATTTTTTAATGGAATACTTTTATTTTCTTTTTTTATTTCATAGCATCCATCTATTGAACATTTATAATAATCGTATTTTTCACCATTTTCATTCGCTGTATAAAATTTTACCCATTTATGTTCACCTAAATGTGACGTATAATTGATTTTTTCACTATAGCCACATGCTTTACATTTGGCTATTGTATAGCCTCTTGAACTGTCTGTTGGTGCTACTACAGTGGCATTATCCATATCCCAATCGTGTAATGCATAAGTTGGATTAGTAGTCAAATCATATTTTGTAAAGCACCCACAAGTAAAATTATGCCAATGCGCACTAGGATTAGTATGCCATATTTCATCATAAGTATGCACATGGTCTTTATCAGTATTTACATCAGCTAACACATTGACTGGTACTCCACTTGTAAGTACCATAGCAGATACCATAAGTGCTGACAGGCTTCTAATTAATTTATTTTTTATCATTTACTTTCCTTTCATAAAAATAAGAAATATTTTTTAGTGTTTAATTATTTGCAATCATATATGCCTCACTTCCTTTATATAATTTTTTTAAATAAACAGTTTCTAAATTAATAATTAGAAGTTATAACTATATTTAGTATAGCATATATATATTATATTTCGTGCAATTAATTAATATTTATTTTCCTGTAGAACCAAAGCCACCTTCACCTCTACTAGTATCAGAAAGTTCATCTACCTCTTCAAAAGTTATATGTGGATATTGCATTATAATAAGCTGTGCAATACGTTCTTTAGGCTCAATTACTCTATCTTCATTACTATCATTATGTATAGCAACGATATATTCACCTCTATAATCACTATCACATATTCCTACACAATTAGCTGGTCTAAGACCTTCTTTAGTTGCTAAACCACTTCTTGCAAATATGGCTCCATAATATCCATCTGGTATTTCGAGAGCTAATCCGGTTCCAATTTTTCTTGTTTCATGTGGATGAATTGTAATATCCACATTATTATCAGCATATAAATCAAATCCTGCTGAAAATACACTTCCTCTCGTTGGTAATTTTGCTGTTTCTGTTAATTTCTTTACTTTTACATGCATATATTTTTCTTCTACCTTTCTATTTCTTCTTTATTTTTATATATTTCTTCTAATGCTATATCATAATTTTCACTAATTCTTTCTTTTAATTGTCCAACAGTCATAAGCATATCATTATCTGTTTTAAAACATTTACTAAGTTCTTCATCTTTTAATGTATCAATAAATGATTTTACTGTTGTTAAAGAGCCTAAAATGTTATAAAAAGCATCTGTTTTTGTAAATTCAGAAAAAGATATATCTTTACTGTCATATAATAATGTATCATCTGACCATAATTCATTTTGTATATCATCAATAATATAACTTAATTCATCTTTATCACTAATTAAATTATTTGCTCTTAAATATAATAAATAATCTTCACAATATGAAATATTATCTAATACATTATTTACAAAATCTTTTGTTAGCATAATTCTATATCCTCTTCTACATCATTTAATTTCTTTTCATTATTTATTGGTTTAAAATCATAAATATCTGCTATGTTATCTAAACCTTTATATAAATTATCAAGAGTATCATTATAAATTAAAAAATTATAATTAAACCATCCATCAGCACCTATATCATCTCTAAAATGATTAAATTCATCTCTTTCAGAAGCTAATCTTTCTTTTAAAGCTTCTATATTGTCTCCACGCTTAATGCCTCTATTAATAATTTCTTCTTCATTTAAATCAATATATATAGATAAAATATTTATATTAGGAGCATTTTTACGCATCCAATTTATGCCATCTGGATTAATGAGATAAACCATATTTTTTGATAATTCTTCTTTAGATAAAACTGCTGCATATTCAATTCCAGTCATATCATTTTTTGTGTAAGCAATGACTTTATTATTCTTCAAAAAAGCATCAAACTCTGATTTTGTATCAAACCAATGTTCTTTACCATTTGTTTCATATGTACGCATTGGTCTTGTAGTATGGCTTACTACCATATCAAGTCCATATTTTTCTTTTAAATATTTTGCAGCAGTATCTTTGCCGGAACTTGTTTTTCCTATAATAGCTATAATATAATTATCATTCTTCATTTATCTTTCCTCTTCAAAATCATCTTCTTCATTAGAAATTTCTTCTACATCAGTATATTGTCCTTCGTGACTTACACCATTAAATTGTACTTTTTGATTAGTCAATGCTACTGACATTAAAGCTCTTTCTTTTGAAAAACCAAGGTCTAATAAATCTTTAATTTTTTTATCAGCATTTTGTATATTATTTATATTATCTGTTATTTCTTTTTCTCTTTTTTCTATCATTTCATCTGCAAGAATTGTAATATATTTTTCTTCAATCATACCTTTTGAAGGTTCTGAAAAGAAATCCATTTTAACATTATCCATTTCAACATGATATGGATAATCTGAATTATTTTCATTTTTGTAAATAAATGCTGTATTAGTATCTATTTTGTATGTTTTAATTAAATCTAAATTTTCACTCATTATTTTATCTTCCTTTATTAAGGCCAATCATAGCCTAATTCACATTTTCTATATGCAATTTCATTTATATCTGGATTTATGTCTGCATAATGTTCAACAAATTCTTCAAATTTATAATTAAATTCATCAAAAACCTCTTTATAATAAGGATGAGTAAATTCCATACTATCATCCATATCATCAATAGAATAATAATCTTTTTCTTTCATTAAATAATCAAATACTTCATCAAAATCAAAATTTACCTTAATATCTATACTATCGTTATTCGGTGAAGCGCCACCATAATATTCATCTGGTGTAGAATAAGCAGTAACATCATATTGGTTTTTCAAAATATTATTATTATCTATCCAATACACTATAGCCTCTTCAAGCCTATCATCTGAAAGCATCATATTCTTAAGCCCTTTCATTTTTTATAACAGTAACCATCTATTTTGAAAGAATAGAGGTTTTAACAATAGTTATAAATTATTCTTTCTATATATAAGTATCGTAAAATATACAGCTTTTCGATGATTAAAAAATAAAAAAGAGAACATTTTTCAATGTCCTCTAATTTGCATTTTTAATAATTTCATCAGTTAGAAATTGTTTATCAATATAATGTTTATTTATTTTTTTCTTATCATTTATTTCATTAAAACATATAGCATTTTTATCCATATTATAATATTTAACTTCTTTATATTCTGAAATATTTAATAAAATAATATGTGCTAAATTAACAAGTAATCCAAATAATGCTATTGAATGTCCTATTAATTCAATCAATACAAAATATGAAGTATAATCTTCTTGTGTAGCAGTATTTAAAATATAATTAATAATAAATGGTATATAACAAATTAATACAATATGTAATAAAATTAAGAAAATATCTACCGCAGATAGATAATATTTTTTATTATCATTAATACTTTTTATCATTATTATCACTCATTCCTAAAACATTTAAAATATCATCAGCAATTTCCATACAAGCTTCTTTAAAACAACTCCAAAAACTCATATTTAAACAACCTTTCCAATAGCTTCTATTACTCTTTCGGCTTTAAAAGGTTTAACAATAAAATCTTTTGCTCCAGCTTTAATAGCTGATAAAACCATAGCTTGTTGTCCCATTGCTGAACACATAACACATTTAGCATTAGGGTCATAATCCATAATCCCTTGACAAGCTGAAATTCCATCCATTTCAGGCATTGTAATATCAAGTGTAACTAAATCTGGTTTTAATTCTTTATATTTTTCAATTGCATCAGCTCCATTTATTGCTTCGCCTACTACATCATAACCGCCTTTAATTAAAATATCCTTAAGCATCATTCTCATAAATGCTGCATCATCAGTAATTAATACTCTTGCCATTTTAAATCTCCTTATATATTTTTCTTAAATAAAGAATAGAGAGGAAATATTCCTCTCCGTTCTGCAAATTAGACTATATTTATAACCGGGTAAGTCTCATATAGCCTGCCAAGATTATTTAATACAAAGAACCATATATATACATTAGAGGGAACTATCTTGGCTAAACCTCTATTTCAATATCTTAAAAATAATTAGGAGGTATTTTCAAAGATATTCGGACTTAAACAGTCCAAAGAGATAATATAGGAGTCGAACCTATAAATAGTAAATACTAAAATATTGTATTATTTTTATAAATATTTACACCAAATATCTCTATTAATTATCCAATTAACGCTTATATTCTTCGTTATATATTGTCTTAGAGTGGACTTGATGGGGGTCGAACCCATTTCCAAAAATATTACTTTATTTAAATGTTTACGTTGTTATCCATATTAATGTTTACTTATATAGAAGGATGTTTTTTAAATATGCTTGTTTTTGAACCTCAACTAATACTAGCAATACCTCTTAGTTTTTTGGTGTAGCAACTAGGCTACAGCTAACATTCTATTGTCAGTTAAATTTATAAGTTGATAATCGTAACGTGATTTATCAATTCCGAACGCATTTAAATATTTTATACCCCTGTCGAAACCAAAGACAAGCCCATATTTTAATATTATTGCTCACACTTAATGGTAGTAAATCTCCAAGCACATCAGTAAGGACTCGAACCTTAATCGTGCAGTTTTGGAGACTGCTGTGTTACCATTACACTACCGATGCATAAATTACTATTATTTTTATAAATATTTAAAGAAAAAAATAGTAAATAGTAGACCGTATAGGACTCGAACCTATAACCTGCTGGTTATGAGCCAGATGCTCTGACCAATTGAGCTAACGGTCCATATAAGAGGATAATTAAATATCCTCTATAATTTTGTTGTTGTTCTTAATAATCCTTTTATACTTAATGTTTTTTTCGATATTTTTTCTTCCTTGTACTACTTTATTTTATTTAATTTTTTACAATAATAATTAAGCTAAGTTACTTCTTGCGCTTACGATTAGCTTCAATCTTCTGCTTAATCGAATCATTCTCGATTTTCTTAAACATAGGCTTAAGCTTTCCAATAGGTCTTGCAGTTAATCCCATATTTCATATATCTCCTTTTTCTAAATTTAATCATTTCATCAATACATAAAATTAATGAAACATAGCAGCCCTTGTTGGACTCGAACCAACGAATGCAGGAATCAAAATCCTGTGCCTTACCACTTGGCGAAAGAGCTACAATAACTAGGATATATGTACACTTACCTAGACAGCTATTTGGTATACTGCTACTTGGTACACAATTTTCTTATTGCTTAACAAGACCGACTACTCATGTATAGTCCACAATTACAGATGTGAATTTTCCCATATATCGTCAACATCATTGGTTATATTCTTCGATATTTAGCATAAAGCAAGGAATCGCAAATCTTGTAACCTTATAAATAATATAATAGATGTATCGTCATTAATGTGGTTTAACGATACTCTCAATGTTTGACAACCGAATTGAACGGTACTTTAACCACACCACACTATGCCTGAAGAATTACATTGAATTTTATCATCTATTAAGCTCTCCCAGTAGGGCTCTAACCTACAACATACAGATTAACAGTCTGCCGTTCTACCATTGGACTATAGGAGAATGCACCTAACGAGACTCGAACTCGTACTCTATCGCTAGAACAGGATTTTAAGTCCTGCGTGTCTACCATTTCCACCACAGATGCATGATGATATATCTTATTTTAAATGGTATATACCAATCCATTATAGACACCGTAAGTAAAGTTTTGTATATGTTGGGAAGTTAATAAGTAAAACATTCCCGATAGATACTGAGGGCTTTTGACACCAATTAATTGTAATTCCTCATTACACTCAGTACCTAAGAGACAGTTTTGATAAAGCAACTGCTTGATACGGCTTATCTCTTGGATTTGACATAATGACTAAATTCATTATTTACTCCTTACCTCTTTAATTCATAAAATACATTTACTTCAATTCTGATAGCACATATATCTTATCTTTTACAAAGGCTTTGTTTTTTATAAGTTGTTTTCTTAACTTACAAATATATTATAGCACATTATGTTTATATTTCGTGTAGTAAATTTAAATATTTTAAATATTTTTTTGTTTTTTTATATAGATAACTGATTTGTAAAACAAATAGTAACTAGTAATCCAACCACAAACATCATTGTTGATGTTGTTCCTGATGAATTTATTGAATATAAAGCAAAATTTTTCTTTGTAATTGGGTTTAGCCAATACATGCTTTTTTTATTCAACATATCAAGTAATTGATGACTTAACATTCCTATGGCAAAATACATAGTATAAGCTAAGTTGTTACAAATCATATATATGCTTAATGAAAATAAAATCAAAGCTAATAATGTATGTGTAAATGTTCTATGACTTGAAAAATAGCCATACATTAATAATCCAATAAAACCACAAGCTCCTATTATAATAGGGACTGTTACTTCATTCCAATTAATCAAGCTTTTAGGATTAATATTGGAATAAAAGATTAATCCTATCATAATTCCTATTGCTAATATTGTTCCATAGAATACTTTTCTCATAAGTGAATGTTCTATATCAATATCAGGTAGTATTGCTCCTAAAGCTGATAAAATAATTGATGTTGTAATAATCTCTGAATTGCTTGTATTATGATTTAACAGTAATAATCCAGAAGCTAATGCTGTACCTACTACTAAATGTGTCTTTCCAGTCATAATAAATACCTGCTTTCAAGTTATAATTTATGTTGTTAATATTTATCATTTCTATATGTATATTATAACATGATGTATATATAACTCGTGTAGTATATGGATTAGTCTTTAAATATTTTTACAAAAAAATAAGAGCTATATTAAATATAGCCCTTAAATAGATAATATCTTGTTCTAACCTCTATGAGGTTAAAACAAAGGATTAGCAATTAAGGATATGCAATATCCTTAATAAACATCTACGCTTTAGCTTAGATGTTGTTGAATTATTGTTTTACATATTACACACTAGCTAAACAGTGTAAATATTCATCATTAAATTCTTTAATCTTAGCAAAATATTCTTCTTTAGATATTAAATCATAATTTATACTTATACCATAATATAAATCTTCTCGTTTAATTTTATAATCTAAAGTATTAAGTTTTTTACAATATTGACTTTGAAACTTTATCTTTTTAAATATTATATCAGTTTGAGTAATAAATTCTTTTAAAGTAAGTGTAGGATAACCTGTAGGATAAGGATATACTTCTTCTTCAAAATAAATAGGATAATCTACGCCATAATTTGAACCAAAATCTACATTATGATATAATTGATATTCTAAAGCATCATAATTATTTAAACAAGTAATTTGATACCTGTTTTTAGAATTTACTGGCAAGCGTGTAAATTTATTTATAAAATCTAAATATCTATAGTCTATTACACTAGGACTCCAATAAGGTAATAAATCCAAAGTATAATCTAAACTTATCAACTTTTTATGATTATCTTCTTCTAAAAATTTGGCAAAATCTATCATTTCAATGGTAAATTTTGGTATATCAGACATTTTTATTTTCTTTATCATAGTAAATACTCCATTCTCGCTTTTAATATTGTAAGTATATCACATATAATAAAAGTTGTATATAAAAATAGACTATTATATGATAATAATAGTCTATTAAATATTTAATCTTCTATATCATTATTTTCTTTATCCGGTAATATTTCAACAATATCCTCAATCTTGCATTCTAATAACTGACATATTTTATCTATCGTTTTTAAATTTAAATATCTATCATTATTTAAATAAGTAACAACAGATTGTGATAGTACCTTTTCTTTCCTTAAGTCGGTTGTTGTATAACCTTTAGCTTTTAATTTTCCTATTGGGTCTTTGTAGTGAATCATTATGCAGACATCCTTTCTTTTTCAATTATTTTTTTCAGCTTATCAACATACTCATCATCTAATCGAATCATCCTACATTCACCATCCATAATATTTAAAGTCTCGTCTTTAGGTTTTCCTTTTTTATAAGGTCGATTAGAGCAAATGGCATCAAATACATCTGCCACTTGTACTATTAAAACATAATTTGGAATATTTCGCAAGCGATTTCCGTTAGGATAACCACTTCCATCAGGTTTTTCGTGATGCATTAAAGCTATATTTGTTACAATTGTAGGGAAAGCATCCTTTAAAATTTCATATCCTACATAGGGATGAATTTTTACAATTCCCATTTCTTCATATGATAATGAAAAAGGTGCTGCTGTTATATTAAAAGGTAAAAATACCTTTCCCACATCATGTAATAAAGCTCCAATTAAAATCTGTTCTTTTTCTTCATCTGTATATGAATTATCTAATTGGTCTAATATTTGTCCAGTTACTATTGCTACTCTGCTACAATGATTATAAGTGTCCATACTAGATGCTTTTAGTATTCCTAGTAATACTGCTACTTCAGGTTTCTTTTTTATTTTTTCTAATAATTCTTTATACTCCATATAATACCATCCTTTTATTTAATTAGATTTCCCTATTATATTTACAATATTTCCATTTATCCCCTTTAATTCATCATATTTATCAGACATATAATTAAGTAAATAATTTCCAACTAAAACTACTCTATCTTCAAAAGTATTTTTCTTATTAATTATTTTGTTATAGAAACTTATATTATTTTGTTTAATAAGTTCCAAATATTTATTAAATACATATTCATTGTGAATATTTTCAAAAATATTTAGTAAGCTATATATTGTGTTCCAATTATAAATTAACGTAATCATATTATGTAGTACTTCTTCTGAAGCTTCTAACATATTGATATTGTCCAGATATTCTTCATATTTATCTGCAAAGTCATCACTAATATGTTCTGTATTAGGTGTTAATTCATAATGAAACATTGGGTAATTCACTACTTTAAATGAAAATAATACTTTATGATTACTCATATCTAATTTCACTAAACATTTTGTATCATATTCATCAATATAATTTATTTTATTATCTTCAAATAATGTATTTCTTTTAATATCAAACATATATTGTATCTCCAATTAAATTTATTTTATCTAGCCAGAAAACCCATAACCTTTAGGTGGTGGTTAGTTCACTATATTTTCTCTACTTTTGGGAATGATTACTTCATTTCTTTCAACAAACCGTTTCATATCTTCCAAATATATATAATCTAAATTACTTTCGCTTACCATATCCTGAATAATAGCTAACGCTTCTTTATATGTATAAGAATTTCTATATGGGTGATATGAAGTTAAAGAGTCAAATGTATCGGCATATTGAATAAGTTTTACATAATCTGGAATTTGTGTTAATCCAAAAGGATAGCCTTTACCATTTTCATACTCGTGATGCATTAATACAATTTTTTCAACTATTTCATCAAATACATCATGAATAATCTCATATCCTAAAGTAGGATGTGTTTTCATAATTTCTATTTCAAAATCAGAAAGTTCTCTACTTAAAGATGTTAAATTAAATGGTAAAAATGCTTTTCCAATATCGAATATTAAAGCCCCTTGTAATATGCTTTTTACCTCTTTTTCATTCCAAGGTGAAGAATCTTCCATGTGAATGATAATATCATATACAATATTGGCAACTCGTACACAATGATTATATGTTTCTTCGTCTTGAAGTCTTAATAATTGTAATAACAATTTAATGTCTTTTTGTTCCTTTATTTTATCAATATTAATTGAAATCAATTTATTTTTGTCTCCCTTCATACTTCTTTTATTGAAGCTACCCATTTAATTTCTTTATCAGAAATATAATTTTTATAAAGAGCATCATCTATAATTTCTTAAGGAAACACTTTACTACTTGACATAGTAAAGGTTCTACAATTTTCCCCAAGTATTGTTATTTTATAATTATGATATATTTCCATCTATTGAAATATCTTCCTTTTCTCCTAATTCGCTTCTCTTTATTGTCATCTTTTCTCTATCTGTATAATAATCTTTATCATTTTTGTATGGACTATTTTTCAATACTGATAATAAATTGTCATAATTACATGGTATTTTTAAATCATAATATCTATATAGTGACATTGTTGCATCTGGTATTAACTGCTTATCTATATTATTTAAAGCATATTTTAAACATTCATATTCTTTGAAATAAAAATAGGCTTTTTTTACTGGAACTATTTCTTCTAATTTATATCCGGCATATGGATTATAAAGGCCTTCTTTATCACCATATGTAAATGTTTTATTTAAGGTAATGATACCTTCCGATACATTAGGTTTTTCAGTAAAATAAAGAGTTTTTTGTTTTCTATTTTTGTCACAAACAATTATTCTATATAAACCTTTTTTTGTTTTTCTTAACGAATTAACATCAAGAATAATAATACCAATTTCATTTGTATTAAGCTTATTTATATCATCTGAAAAATCGTCAAAAGATTTAGTGTAATATATTTTACTTAAACTATCTTCTATTGAAAATGGATAGCCTAAATATTCAAGTTCCCATTGCCTATTTTGCAAAACATTTGGTTTATCATCTTCACATGAAATAAATAACATTCTTAACTGTTCTTTTAAATCATCTATTTCTTCTTGTAAACCAATTATTTTTGCATTAGCTTTATCATATGCTGTTGTAACTTTTTTAGGAGTAATAAGTTCAGCTTTTTTACCCCCAACATATTTTAATAAATCTATCTTTTCCTCAATAGAAAATTTAGATTTGTCTCTATACATTGTTAATACATCTAATGTCTCTTCTAAAGTCGCTAAATTATCTTCATCTTTTTGAATAGTATCAAATGACTCATATACTTGTTTTACCTTTTCAAATAACATTTCTCTGTTTTTAACAGAAGAAATACAATCTAAAAATCCTATTTTTACTAATAATTCCATTACTTTTAATGAAATATTATTATTTTTAATAAATGAAACAATATCATTTTCTTTCACAAAATCCATTTCCGAAAGAGATTTAACATATCTTGTTCCAAAATATATAGTATCAGTATTATTATTAGTAAATTCATTAGCAGAATATAATAATGTAGGTGGCAAAATTTTAATATTAAAAAATGGTAATTCTGCAATAAATTTTTTAACTTCATCTATCTTTGCAATATGATTAAGTGATGCAGTAAAAAATTCTAATGGATAAGCCCATTTTAAATAAGCTGTCATAAAAGCTACTTTCGTATATGCTACAGCATGAGATTTATTAAACGCATATTCAGCAAATGCAATCATACAGTCATATAATGCATTTCCATCTTCTTCTGAAATTCCATTAGCTAAACATCCAACAATATTTCTACTAGCATCTCCATATATAAAAGGATTTCTTTCAGCTTCAATTTCATCTTTATGCTTTTTTGACATAGCTCTACGAACTAAATCGGCTCCACCAAGACTATATCCGGCAAGCCTTTGGAATATCTGCATTACTTGTTCTTGGTAAATAATACATCCGTAAGTAGGTTCCAATATCTCATTTAAAATTGCATTATTTATATTAATACTTCTTTTTGGTGGTGTTGTAATTTCTCCACGCTCGTATTTCTTTCTTTCTACAATTTCATCCAAAAACTGCATTGGCCCAGGTCTATATCCAGCATTTAATAAAACTAAATCTTCAAAACAATTAGGTTGTAGACCGACAATATATTTAATAATGCCATCACTTTCAAACTGAAATACTCCCTTAGTAAGTCCTTTGCAGAATATTTCTCTATAAACACCATCTAATGAAAATAACTTTTCATCCATATTAGGGTCTTGCAAATCAATATAATTAGTGTCATTATGTATTTTTCTTATAACATCTGTAATGATTGCAAGATTTTCTAATACTAAAAAATCCATTTTTAGGAACCCTCTGCTTTCAGCTTGTGCCATCTGACATTGAGTTTCCATTTTTTTATTTTTATTATTCCACATTTCTGGAATCGCATTTTCAATAGGTGCTTGGCTTATAATGACACCTGCCGCGTGTTGTCCGTATGATAAAAATACTCCATCATCATCTGCTAATATCTTTGCCAAACTAAGAGTAATGGCTTCATCATTTGTTACATCTTTTCCTTCAACTTTATCGTGAAATAATGCGTTATCACTATCATATAATTTTGATAATTTATCTCCTAAAATATTCCATCTTTTTGTTATTGCATCAATTTCTATTTTTACTTTTTTAAAATGTTCTCTCTGTTTTTGTAAATTAGAAATTATTGAATTATCATAACGCTTTATTTCTTTATATAAATTTTTCTCATATATTTCTTTATCAGCTAAATATCTTGCAGCTAATTTAACTCCACCTTTTATTGAAGCATATGTTTTTGTCATAATAGAACATACACAATTTTCCCCATATTTAGCTTTAACATATTTAATAGTATGTTCTCTGACTGCATATATAAAATCAGAGTCAATATCCGAAAATACCCCTACTTTCGTAGTACTTTAACACTTATTTAAAAGTGGGTCTTGACTATCTCTTTACTTATTTAAAATATTTAAAATAAGCACTACACTATTCAACCGGTAACTCATCTTCCAGCTTACGGATAATAAAATCCTAGTCGATACATTTATTATAAAGTAGTCTATATACTTTATAATGTAACACGGTATTGCCTGCTATCTTACGAAAGACCGTAGGTTCTCTTAGTCAGCTACTTCGTCTATGGAATATGGCTATATCTCCTTGTAAGGTTTGATAGCCAGTCTTATTCAACTGATACCGTTAGCAATGTTTTAAAAAACATTACACCCTTGAGTAATAAGGTTTACAGTAGATACCCAATGTTGTTTAGGCATGGACACTCTTTCAGGATTTAAAAATCTTTCAAAATATAAATTATATGGTATAGGGTCTATATCTGTTATTCCTAATACATAGCAATCTTCACTACCACAAGCACTACCTCTTCCAGGTCCTATGCTTTGTCCAATTCTTTCAAAATGATTATCGTCTATCCATTTATCTAATTCTTCTATAGATAATGGGGCATCATCTATTCTATTAGTTGGTACATATCCTAATAATCTTCCATATTCAAGATAATCTGCAACGATTAAATGATATGCTGCATAACCCATACTAATAATTATATTTGTTTCATATTCTATTTCTTTTTCATATTTTTCTTTATCTGGGAATCCATTTGGAAATCGCTTTTTTATTCCTTCTTGTATTTTTTGCTTAAATACTTCATTCGCATTATCTACAATAGGATAAAAATTATAGCCATCAATAGTTACTTTTGGGAATTTAATTTCTTGACATTTATTTAATACGACTTCAATATTATCAATTGCTTGATTTACAATATCCTTATCAAAGATTTTGTTTAACCATTTTGATAATTCTTTATTGTTTTTAATTGTATATTCATAATCATCTTTTCTTATTGGTGAATATTTATTAAATCTCGTGAATTGAACAATATTTCGTTTCTTTACTTCATTTTCGATTTGATTATCATTATAGAAATCTTTACAAATACCTATATGAATATCATTACTTGCAATAAAATGATTTGTATTTTTCATTTCTATAGCAAAATTAATTAATTCATTATATAAGATTTTTTCTGAATCTAATCCATGATTTTGTATTTCAAAATAAAAATTATCTATTCCGAAAATATCAATTATATTATTATATAATTCGGTTAATTCTTTTTTATTTGCTTTTTTACTTTCTTTATACTGTTTTACATCACTAATATATTTTTTTATATCAATTTTTCTACCAATAATTTTTTTATATTTAGTTTCACACAAATCAAAAGCTTCTAAATTATCCTGATATAAATTTTCTTTATATAAAAAAGTTTCTAATCCTTTTTTACTTCCAGAGCTTGCTGCCTTTTCTATATTTCTTTTAGCAGTTTTATTTGTTTCAGATTTTAAAGTATCTCTAACCTTAACATTTGCAATAGAAATTAAATATTTTCTGATATATTCATCTTCTATTTTATCAATCTGTTTTATTGAAAAAGCTCCATATTCGCTATTAATAACTATGCTTGAATAAGGTGTTGATGTTCCAGTTTCTTTTAAAGAATTTAATTTATCCAATGGAATAATGTAATCAATACTATCAAATAATTCTTTATTTACTGATAATACCTCATTTATTCTTTTATCTATTTTTTCTTCCGCAGAAATATGTTCAAGTCCTAATAACGAACAAAAGACTCCACCAATACAAGCGGAAGTACATATTATATGTCCTTTTTTTACATTATCTTTTAAATTTTCTAATGTAATAATAGGTTTATTTTTCTGATAATTTCTATTTGCTTCTGTAACTATTTTACATAAACATTGATAACCAATATAATCAGTTGCTATTAATATAATATGTGCATCTAGTTTTTTATCACTTACTTGAAGATAACCTTCAACTCCTGGAATGATTTGTATATCATTTATTTTAGCCTTTTTTAAGTATGTAAGTAAATCTTCATATGCACTCATTACTCCGTGGTCGGTGACTGCTACTTTTTTAGCCCCTAATCTTCTAAAATTATCAATCATATTATGCATATTAGCATTTGCTGTATCTTTTTCGGATTCAAAATGTGTATGAATACTACCAAACATTTTTGGTTTCATTTCTAAATTAGAAATTGTATTTTCCATATTAATCTCCCATATTGAAATATATGAGAATGAATTTCTAATCTGTTCATCCTCATATATTATTATAGCATATTTTAATCATTCTCCGTGTAAATACACGAAAAATATATATTTATTTTATAAATATTTATATTCTATGTACTTATTTGTTATTAATTTTTTTGCACATACTTAAAAATGTTTTTCTTCTAATTGTTTTTGTTTTTGCAATTTTTTCTAACATCTTATAAGAACATTTTAAATATACGTGTCTTTTAGCTCTTGTTAAAGCTGTATATAACATATTTTTTGTTAAAAAATCACTTGTTTCATTATCATCAATCATAATCAAGATATTAGGATATTCACTTCCTTGTGATTTATGAATTGTAATTGCATATGCGAAATCAATATCATCAGTATCTTCCACTCTTACTGTTCTATCTCCTAAATCTATATCAATATAAGCAATAGAAACAGCTCTTACAGTACCAATTTCTCCATTAAAAATACCTATTTTATAATTAGTTCTATTACATATAACAATATCTCCAACCTCAAAACGTGTAGTTTCCCCATATAATCTTTGATGTATCATATTGTTAATATTAGAAGTACTACATTTAAATAAATCTTTTCTATATGGAGACAATATAGCATTTACACTATTAGATAAAAATAAATCACTCGCTAATGTATTAGATACATCTTCTGTTATAAGTGTAAAACTCTCATCTATAATTAAATCTGTTTTACCTTTAAGTATCTTTTTTGCATTTTTATCAATTGTTTGTAAACTTCTATGATTAATCTTTAAATAAGATGTTTGTATTCCTAAATCAATTAAATCTCTTAAAATATTGCCAGCTCCAATTGAAGGTAATTGGTTTTCATCTCCAACAAGCAGAATTTTAACTTTTTCTTCATTTATATAAGATAATAATTCATAAAATAAATTTACATCTATCATCGAACTTTCATCAATAATAATAAAAGATGTTTCTTTTATTCTTTCTCTTTGAGCTTTTTTATTTTTAGGATTACTTCCATATCCTAAATATTTATGAATAGTTTTTGCATCTATATAACTTTCATCATCATACTCGTCAAATTCTTCATCTTCTTTAGTATTTATAAGATTTAATCCTAATTCTTCATAAATAGCCTCACACATACGTTTAACAGCTCTTCCTGTAGGGGCTAATAGTTGAATTTTATTTCTAGGAAATCTATCCATATATAATTTTAAAATTTCACATATTGTAGTTGTCTTTCCTGTTCCAGGACCGCCTGTTAATATAGAAATATCAGGTCCGGATAATGTTTTAGCAACCGCATCATTTTGTTCTTCACATAATCTATCAATAATATTATCAACATATATATTTTTACTATGCTGATTTAAAATTTTAATTTTATTATATATGCTTAGTTCTTTATCATAATAACTTTTTATTGCTATATGTTTTCCATCAAAATAAAAATAATTACTATAATTATTAAGATATGCTTTTATCTCTTCTTTAGTTGTTCTTCTATTTGGTTTTGCAAATTTATTATTCATTGTTTGAAGCAACTTGTTAATGGTTGTCCAAGTATTTCCACAATTAGCAATATCCATTAATGACTCTCTTAAACAATAAAACATTTCTCTTTTCCTTAATAAAAAAGTATGTTTATCAATATACTTATCAATTCTTGCAAAAGATACAAAATTACAATACCAAAAAGGGTCATTGTCTAATTTATCTAATAAAAAATTAGCTGTTTTTAAAGATGTAAGCTTTTTAAATAAAAGAATATCTTGGAAAATCAATTTAGTTTCTTCATATAAATAAAGTATTTTTTGTAAATCTTCAGATAATTCTTCTTTATTAGTTATTTCCCAACTTCCAAAACGTCTTTGATTTAAATATCTTTTGTATTCAATAGGTTCCATTGGTTCTAAAGGTTTTGGCTCTAAAATAATATTATCATCAATTAATAATCTTATTTTTGCTCCATTCTCCAACATAGGACAATTTAATAAATAATATTCAATTCTGTTTTCATCTAAGAAATGAAAATCCGGATTTTTCTTATTTAAAGAGTCATTTTCGATGTGCGTTACAGTAACTATTCTCATATTTTTACCTCAATCCAAATTAGAAATTTATAGGGAGAATTATAACATTCCCCCTATAAGTGCAAATATGTCATCATTTAAAGCATTTACTTCTTGTTGTGATAAATTTTCATTATCATTATTTTCTTTAGGCTCTTCATTTATTATATTATTTTTTTGAACATCAACTGTTTCTTTTACTTTTTTCTTTGAAGTATACTTTCTTTTCTTTATTTCTTTAGATTCTTTTACTTTTTTAGGAACTGTAGTTGGTACAATTTCTAAATCATTACCATTAAGGTTAGTATTATCACTTTCCTTATTATCTTCTAAAGAAATATAATTATTTTGCTTTATATGTGATATTGTTTTTTCAATATTTAAAGAGTTCATATAACTAAAAGCATCAATATCTGTTGCATATGCTGATAATCCATGAAGCCCTATATATTGTCTTATAATATTTTTTAACGCATTATTTTTAAAACCATTTTTAAGCTGATTTATAAAAATTTCTTCTTTATCTGTAACTCTAATAGTTAAAGAATAAACTTCATCCATAAAAGATACATCATTAAATGAAACTGATAAAGGTATATCATTTATTTCAAATGGCTTTATTCCGAGATAAGCGTCTATACATCTTTTTACAACTTTAGGCCTTTCTTTTGGCTTTATAGACCATAGTGTACTTATTAAATCTAAGTCACAATGTCTATAAAACCTCATAGTGAATATCATATATTACCCCTGATTTAAAAGACGTAAATATGCAGACATATAGTAACCTCGGACATTACTAAAAACAAATGGTAAATCAGGAGCATTTTCGTTTCCTTTAATAACTGTAACAGTCAGACCACTTAATGCATCTTCAATCATATCAAATCTGCTCTCTCCGGTACCACCTGTAACAATAAGATAATTATATTTAATCAAATTATCGTATTCATATAAAATTCGATTTATTGATTTTTCACATAATTCCTTATTATTTTTATTAAGCAGTTCTGTAAAATCATATGGCTCTATATGTGGTTTGATATTTCCTTTTCCTCTTATAAAAATAGGAATAACACCCTCTTCTAAATATTTTTGAAATTCAAAAATCTTAAAATTAGTATGTTTTTCATCATTAATATCTTTAATGGTATTTTCAAAAACAGACTTCATAGCAGTATCAGAATAAGTATTCTGCTTATTATTTACTGATGATTTTATACTAAACAAATCTTCTGTTCCAAAACCAATATCTACAATTAAAGTATTCTGCCTTAATATTCCGATTCTATCAGCAAGAGGCTGTCCATGATTATCATAAACAGCAGAAATCATTGTTCCCTTTGGTTGTTCCATTACATTAATTGCATCTTTCTTTAAATCAAAAATAACTCTTTTCTCTTCATTATTTCCGATTTTAATAGTTACATCATAATGTCCTGTTAAAACCTCTTTTAATTCATCAGCATCATCTAAGTATTCACAAGGAAGTCCAGTCTGAACATAAACTTGTGTATTAGTTAAATCCATATCCATTAAACAGATAGCCAATCCAGCAGTCATAGTTGCTATATATATTGGATTCTGTAAATGATACCTTGAATATAATGATGCATCTGTAGTATTTGAAACATCTATATCATCTATAAGGGTTTCAGCCATTTCACCAACAACCCATGTTTCATTTTTAATATTGTCTGTCATAATAATAGTTGTATCATCAAGCTGTGCTACAATATTAAATGACTTCTTATCTATTTTTTTTGCATAACTAGGAAATAATGCAATCTTTGAATTAGTTATAGCTTTTACTGAACTATAACCGCCATCAATTCCTACAATGACTCTATTAAGGAATTGATTATTGCCATTAATTTTTGGCATCTTCCAATCCTTAATTAATGATTTTGTCTTAAAATCAGCAGTATTCATATAATATTCTCCTTATTCTTATTTTTGATACAATTATTATTTAGCAGATAATTAATTATCTTACATACATTATATCAAATACTGTTTATTATTCGTGTAGTATTTATTTATTAAAATCAGATAATATTTTTTCTGACATCTTATTATATGATTTCATCTTTTTATTTAATTTGTTAATTCGTGATTCTTCTTGGGAAATGAATAATCTATAATAATCTCTATCAGTTTTATTCTCTAAATTTGGAATAAAATAACCTTTATGCATATTTATAATAATAGCCTGCTTAGACTCAACAATATCCTCGATAGCTTTACGAACTTGTCTATCTGAAAGTCCACAAATACCAATTAAAGCTTTTCTCGACAATCTATTATCAAATCCAACAGGCATAACATTTAAAACTGTATTATTTTCGATAATTCCCATAATATATACCTTAACCTTTCTCTTCAAGCAAATGTGCATCCCCTATACATATTGCATCACTAGTATCATCTCCTACATCAATACCATATTTATTTTTTACATATGCTATTGAAATAGGCTTATAATCTTTACGTTTTAATCCTTTTTGTTGCATATTAAGAACTTTTCGCCAATGAGACGGATATACAAAATGTATATCAGCTCCAATTACTTCACTTAATCCAATTAAAATACCTTGTATTCTATAATTAGGTTTAGAGCCATTTATACTTTGTCCTACATATGCATCTTCACAAACAATAGTTTTTTTACATCTTTTATTTTTAAATTTTTGTAATATAGACCATATTTCAGATGTAATATTTAAGACTCTCTGCTCTACTAAAACTTTTTGCTTTTGCTTTATACATCCATAACCATCTTCTAAATTAAGAATGCCATCTATAAAGATGGCATATCCTAATGAAGTTGATGATGGGTCTATAGCTATTAGTATTTCTTTAGCCATTACTTTTCTGCTTTTGAATCGCTTAATACTTTCTCAATTCTTATAAGAGAGCCTTTATTTAATGCATCATTTAATTGAGCCGAATCATCCTGGTCTAAGATAAGTGAAAATACTGTTGCAGCAGTTGTTGTGTCAGTTGCGGCAATATCAGCACCAGAACTATCTTTTGCATTTGCAACATAAACATTTTTAAAAGTAATTGCAGTTTCACTAGTAGTAATATTTCCAACAGTAGAACCTGCTGTGTCTGAACTATTCTCATTAGTGATTATTGAAATATTGATAATATCTCCTTGTCTTAAACTTCCACCTGCCGCATTTGAAATACCAGATGCTTCAATAGAAGTAAGTACAGGATTTGTAATATCATCAGTGTATTCATTAACATTAGTAAAATCTTTATTAGCAACTATTTCGCCAACTTCAAGATTTACTTTTGATTTATTATTTACAAGGTCTTTAATCTTTGTATAAGTTCCTGCTATATTATTTTCTGAAGGAATTTTTGCGATAGTAAAATATGTATCAGCATTTTTACTTGTAATAACTTCTCCCTCTGGACAAGCTTTCTTAACAGCAACTACTGAATCATATGTAATATCATTTGATAATCTATCTCTTAAATATAACATTCCAATAAATAATACTATTGTAAGAACTAATGAAATTACAATATATAATGTTTTTCCAAGATTAAATTCACCAAATGTCTCTTTATTTTTCTTATCTTTTTTGAGTTCATTAACATTTTTAATACTCTTTACACTTTTTAATCCCATATTTTTCTCCTTAACTATTTATTGTAAAGGTTATTTGAAAAGATGAAATTTTATCGTCTTTCCATTGAAAATTTATAAAGTAATTATCAATATTCCAACTAGTTTCAATTTTTTCCTTATTGTTTGTTTCTAAATATTCATTACCTAAACATTGTTTTATATTTTCTAATGAAGATTTATTATTAATTGATAAATATTGAAAATTTACATTATCAACATCATTAATATTTATTCCAATTACTTGTGTATCTAAAACATTCTCTACTTTTTCTTTACTGTTAAATACTGTTATACTTCCAACAACATTTGTATCTTCATCCCATAACTCTATTTCTTGAGTTTCTTTTTTATCAATATAAGTAGTTTTTTCATCCGTACCTAATTCATATGGAATTGTATTTATAAATGTTTTACAATCTATTGGAATAGAAACAGTTTTATCATTGATTTTTATGCAGTCTTTAGTTGTTATTGATAAATTGTTTTCGCTAGTTATACTTTGTTGTTTATTAGCTGTGTATATTGATACACTACCAATAATACATATCCATGTTAAAACGCCTACTATAAAGCCACAAACTAATAATATATTTGTGATTTTACTTGATATTTTATAATCATCCATATCTTTATTTTCATAAGCTATTTTTGATTGGAAATTAAATATTATTGCTACAATACCAAGTATAGGACACATAAGCGAAGCAACTGCAATTGAAAAAAATAGTCTTTTCTTAAATATCTTATTTATATCTTCCATATTGCTACCGCCTATTTAACTAATCTACTATCATGAGCTGCAGAAACAATTCCCATTTGTACATTCTTTTGAATACTGATTGGAAAAGCATCAAGCTCTGCAAAAAAGCTATTTATATCTATCTTTGAAGAAATTTCACTATCAACTGTACTTCCTTCTATTTTTTTACCATCAATTTTCGCATTATTTTTTTGAACTAATGTCTTTTTTATTGTGCCTGCACCACTTCCTGCATACTTATTATTTGTAACAGGAATCTCATATTTGATAAAATATCTTATATTATCATAATTATGAGTTTTCAATTTGTTATAACTAATTTCATCATTATAAATTGCTTCATAAAAAACAAGCTTATTAATTAATACCGGACTGCTTTTACCTTGCAGATTATATAATTCCCCTGCTGTAGGAATGTTATTATCATTTAAATAAAAAGTTTCCTTAATCTGATTTAAATAATAATCAGCTAAATATTTTATTTGTTTTTCTTCTGTTGCTGTTACAACTTGATTATTAACATTTACATTATCAGCACTTGCATTAATAATAATATGGTATCTATCTTGTTCTTTAGCATGTAAAGTATCAGTACAACTAGCAGAAAGAATGGAATCTTCTGCCATTTGTACACCTGTTGATACTCTATTTTCTAATGAATTTATCTGTACTCTAAATTGGAATAAATATAAAATAAGTATAAGAGCTGCTAAAATCATTCCAGATATTGTAAAATTTATATAATTTAGTCCATCTTCTTTTTTTAGATTTCTTATTGTTAATTTCATATTTTACTCCTAAATTACCATTTTGATGTTGTCGTATATTTTAAAGTATAGCTAAAATCTTTAGCTAATAAACCTTTCGCTTTTATTCCAACAGCACCAACTCTTTCAGGTAAATAATCATACATTGGATTTGCAAAAGTCACTGTAAAGTCAAGTGTTACTGGTGTGCCATAGGCAACTTGCTTAACTGTTGTATCAGTGTTTATTTTTAGTTCTACACTTTCGTTTGATGTGGTTATTCCTTTTGCTTTGAAACTTTTTATCATATCATCTTTATCTGTGCCTTTGAAATAACCTTGTTGTTCCATCCTATATAAATAGTTTTTACCAATAATATCAGCATCAATTTTAGTTTCTACTACTTTTGAAAATGTCAGCATTACTAAAACAAGAAAAAATGCAACTATGATTACAAGACAAGTTGATAACAAATCTATTGCAAATCCATTCTCTTTATTATTTTTTTCTTTTAAAGGGGTAAGTTTATTTCTTACCCCTGTTTTAGTTGTAATCATATACATTACCCCTTTAGATTAGAGTTATTCTATAAGGCTTTATTACTGAAGAGTTTCCTTAGTATTAAATAACTGATTTGTAGCATCGCTAGTAGAACTAAGAGCACCTGTGAAAATATTCTTTAACTGATTTCTGAAAAGGAATAAGAGAACTACTGCAACGATAATTGTACCAAGCACCTCTACAAGATGGTCGCCTCTCTCCCTTTTATCAGTAAGTGGCTTTACTCCACACTGACGCATTGCAAAATTTGTATAACCTTTAGCTAAAGCTGTTTTAATTCTATTCATTTTTTAATCCTCCACATGTGTTTTAAACATTTTGTTTTTTATATTTAGTTTTTATATATGTAAAAGGCATTAATGCCTAATTACCTTTATTCAAGATTCTCGTTCATTTCAAGTTTGAGCATAGAACCAAATCCCGTTACTTTAAATAAACGGTATACTTTTTCAGATAGCTCAATTGATTTAAAATCAATATTTTTTTCAAGACATATATTTTGTACTTCAACAAAACTTCTAAGTCCTGCACTGCTTAAATATCTTACATCTGCTAAGTTAAAAGTAAGCTTAGTTAAATTTTCACTACCTAAAATTTCTTTAATTCTTGTGGTAATAATAGGTGCTGTTGTAGCATCAATATCTCCTGATAAAGAAATAAGTGCTATACCATCTTTTATTGTTTCATCTTTAATACCACATATTACATCTGATGTATCCTCATTTTGAACAACAGATTTTGTAGCTTCTACATTAGGTGCTTCATCTTTATCGCCCCTAAGTGATTTAAGTGATAACATATTTATTTCTCCCTCATTTATTTACTAAAAGATTGACCCCATAGATGAAATTGAAGAAATAATTATATATACAACAGCAAAAATTATAATTACGAAAAATGCCATTGTAAGAGCTTGTCCTTTATTCTCCATATCATTTTGGTCTTTTATTGCTTGAGCTTTTGCAGAGTTCGCTACTGAATTAACTAAGTCCTTTGAATAACTATCTGTATCACCATATAAGAAATATGCTCTTAATAAATTACAGAAACTTCTTATTGTTGAACTATCAAAATGGTTTGAAAATGTCTGTATAGCTTCTTCTGCTAAAATTGATTTTTGTGATAAGTTCTGTGATAAAATCATTAATTCTTTTTTTAATCTGTCGCATCTTGCTACCTCTGCGGCTTGTACTAATGCATCTACAATATAGATATTACTGTTTAACGATACATTTAAAACAATATAAACTCTGTTTATATCTCTTTCGATTTCATCATTATCACTTTTGTTTTCATGTTTATAATAAAAATCTAATAAGAAATATCCAAGTATTGCAACTATTACAATATATAATGGATTGGTACCAAAAAGTAATATATCCAATAAGACTAATACAGCAGATGCAATTGATTTTATAATTGCATATCTACCTGGTGTTAAATCATAATCATTTAGTCTATACATAATACCAAGTTTGGCTAATTCTTTTTGTTTTGGACCGTATGATAATCGTTTCTTTAAATTTTTATTAATCTGTATCTGTAAATCAGGTGCCCTTGCAAATAATTTTGCAAATAGCTGTTTTAATAAGAAAAACACTGATATACTTACACCCAATGCAGATAATACAATTACAATATCTACTATCAATTTTTTATCCATGTTTTACCTGTCCTTTATATTTTACTTTGGATGCATTGTCATACCTAATATGATAACGCCTGTCGCACATACTAATAAAAACTGTCCTACAAAACTTGTTAATAAGACATTACCAGCACTTTCAACAAAGAACTGCATAGCAAATAAAATTACCATACCAATTCCAAACATAACAGCTAACTCTACTCTTGTATTTCTTATTGATGCGAGCTGTGTATTTACTAGTTCATCATTATTACTTACAATAGGTCTTAGAAACTCTAGCACTGTTTTATATCCCTCATTCATTTGTGATGCTGTTGAAAATGCATCTATAACTGTTTGGAACATAAAACTGTCTGATTTGTTTCTTAAATGTTTTAATGCCATTTGTTCATCATGTGTTTGTCTTGCTTCTAAGTAACATTCTTCTAATAATCCAGATAAAGGAGCATCCATTTGTACATAAATATTACCGAAAATATCAATAATATTTGGTGTAATAGTACTTGCTGATGAACAAGCATTTATAAAATCATACATTTGTTTTTCTACATTAAATCTGTTTCGATAAATAACATTTTTACCTATTGCAAATAAAATGATTATTACAAAAACAACATATAAGAATGCTTTTGGTATACCGAAAATTAGACTTAACACAATAAATAATATAATTAATCCTAACGCACCAAAATTGATAACATCAGAGACAGACATACTTGGAAAATGTTTTACAATATTGGTTTTTGCTACGAAGTTATATAATTTATCAGTGAATTTTTCTTTCTTTTCAGTAATAAAAATGTCATTTTCTTGCTTTAAGATAAATTGACGTTTTCTTATCTTGTCGAGTTTTTTAATATCGCCTCTATATTTAGCCCATATGACTTTATAAGGCTCTGTTTTAAAAACCCAACCAACAGCACTTAATACGAAAAATCCTATTGCAAGCAATATGAGTATACTAAATACTATTGTTACAATATCTCTTGTACTCATATTAACTTACCTCTTTAAATATTGGCTCATCTGAACCCTCTTTGAATGTTACCTCTTCAAACTCATATTCACCAGTTTTATCATTATATTTCTTCATATGTAATATTTGTGATATATGATAATCTTGTACATAAATTATTGTATCAAGAGTTTGAAACTGTTTTGCAAAATGCTTTCTATCTCGGTTAGGCTGGTCATCAAGAGCGTAGTCAATAATTTTCTCTACACCCTCTTTTGCATTTATACTATGTACAGATGTCATAAACTGTGAACCTGTATAAGCTGCATATGCAAGTGAAGCCGCTTCTTTACCTTTAATCTCACCTACAACAATAGTATCGAATGACTCCATTAATGCTAATGTTCCTAATGCTTTAAGGTCATAATAAAAACTACTATTTCCTTTTGCAGGTAAAATTTTTCTAAATATCATCTCTGGATGACTATTACAATATAATTCTTCTGATTCCTGAATTACTACACAACTTTTCTCCGGATTAGTAGACTCAAGCTCTGCATTAATAAATGTTGTTTTTCCAGAACCATTAGGTCCACAAACTAAAATGCTTTTTCCACTTCTCCATCTATCTACCAAATATTTTCTTTGTGCTTCTGTTAAATAATTCTCTTTTATTAACTCATCAAATGTTTTCTTTTTCTTAGGAATTTTTCTGATAAGTAATGTTGGTGAATCATTTGTATTAAGCAAATCTGATACAAGTGAAAAACGTAAAATATTTGTTGGACTACTATCTTTATCTGTAAATACTTGTGCCGCATTGCTTATTGACATATTTACTGAATTTCGTCCTGTAATAAACTGAATATATTTTTTATACTCATCATCGGAAATAAAATGAATATTTGCATCCATTCTTTTTCCTCTTCTTTTTACTCTTACTGTATCTTTATTTACTAATCGAATATCTGAGATAGTATCATCATCATTTATTAGATAATCTAGTATGCCAAATCCCCATAAGGTTTTATCTACAAGTAAAACTACATCATCTAATTCTTCATCAGTAAGACCATATTCTCTGCCTTCTTCTCTTATACTCTCTAAATATTCAGTTCTCTCTATTGCTTTACTCTTTACTTTGATATAAATACTATTCTCAGGATTATTGATACGTTCAATTATCATATCCTGAAATTCACTAATTGACATTTGTTTTGGCTTTTTTGCCATCTGTTATCGCCCCCTTATGATGCTAAAATTAATTCGTAGCGAATTACATTATTATCCCACCAACAAACTAACTCTTGCATTTCATCTTTGGTTTGGATATATATTTTTTTGTCGCCTAGTTCTATTTTATCTGTATAGAAATAATCTATATAATCCTCAATTCTTCTTACAATTAAGAATGAGTCTGTCTTAAAATCTGTTGGGAATATTTCAATAATTCCTTCATATAACTTATTAGGGTCTGATTCCCAACCAACATATTTAAATTTAATATGGCCATTTTGACTATCAATTGTTCCACTATTAATATTATTAATAAATGTTTGAGCAATAGTTAATTGGTCCTCAGTCGTTGCTGAATTTCCTGTTGTATTAATTGTTGCATCAAATTTTCCATCAACAAAAGTACCTCTGATAAGAAATTCATATTCACCAGCTTTAAGTCTTACTAAATTATTCTGACCATCAAAACTACTTACTGTAATGTTTTGACTTCTATAATAGCAATAAGCTACAATTTCTGTTGAAGGGTCATTCTTCTTAAGTGTAAGTGGATAAATATAAAAGAATAATTCATCTGTCATTGGACTTCCTTTATGTCTGATTGACGCTCTGAATAGTTTATATACACAATCAGATGCATGTACTGATGTTTGTTCAATGTACGGATATTGTTCTTTAAAAGGAATAACTCCATTTACTGTTTCATCATCATGATTATCTTCAATATTTGAATTTAACTGCTGCATATCTTTATCTATGTCATATTTACTAAATGAAGGTATTTCTGGTTCAGGGTCTTTTTGATTTTCAATTATTTCCTCTATCTCATCCCCAGTTAAATCATCAGGAATCTCTTCTTCACAGTTATCATCATTTTCATCTAAATCATTATCCATAAAAATCAACTGTTCTTCATCTGGCTGTTCAGTTTCCGTAACAAAAGCTCTAAATTCTTTCTTTTTTCTTTCTTTTTCTTCTGCTTCTATTTCTTCCATTGTTTTTTCGTGAACAACAGGTTTAGAAAATTCCTTTGGCTTTAACTCGTCTGGAATATCGTCTAAGTTATTAATATTCTGTTTTTGATTGCTTGTTTCTGCGATATTGAAAATTGAATTAAAATCTTCTTCTGAAATAAATTCTAAAAATGTTTGTTTATGGATTTTATAATCTGTTCCATCAATATTGACATTTAGAATATTGTTGTCATTATCAAAAGATATTTGCATTAAATTATTATCTATATGACATATTGATAATGCCATAATCATTTCATCATTAAGTTGTGCTGCTAAATCATTAATTAATGCATACACATGGTTTTTAGTAAATAATGACATTTCTCCTTTATTTCCCCCTGTCAGTATTTTGATAAGAAATTACTATTAAATTTCCTACATAATAAGTATCGTTATAACTCATTATTTTCGAGTATTTATTTTCAATTATTTGAAAACATTTTTAATTTTGTATATTTTATATAGCAAATATATAATTATCGTGTATACATTTGTATAATATTAATGATTAAAATAATTATAATTATATACTCTGATTTCTTTTACTCGTGAGTTCCAACCATTTAAAACAGAAACATCACCAATAACTCCATTAGCTCTAATCTTAGATACATCAACACAAAATTCACTACAGCAATAACTTCCATTTGCTATTGTCCATGTATGTGATGAGTCTGTATGCTCATCTGATTTTTGGTCAGATAACATACAAGGAATAACAGTTCCATTTGCAAGTACAATATCAAAATATTGTCCTACTATACTAGTAAATCTACTTCCTAATGAAACCATATATCTATTATTTAAACGTCTAAATCCTTGTTCATCAGTTGTAGCTGCATTCTGCAATCTCTGTTGTGGAGTATTATTTCCAAAAACTGTATAAGACTCTATAGTTTTTGTTCCTGGATAACTACTGATTTCAAATGATGTATAATCATTTTTTTCTGATAAATCTGATAAATGAAAATATACATTACTTTCTGATTCATCATCTGCATTTTCATTATCATCATTATTTAAATCAATATTAACAACACCAAAATTTTCATTAGTTTTACTATATGTAATCTCTGAATTGAAATTAAAATATCCTATAGGTTCATTACTATCCATAGATGCATAATAAGGAACATCTTTATTAGCTATTTTTGTTTCTGAATTTGGAGCTGTTACTATACATGCAATATCTTGTTTTTCAATTGTTGGTTCAATATTTGCAATTTCAGTTGTTTTTGTTTCTTCAAAAATATTTTTTATAGTATTTGAAACTCCTGCGACTCCATCATATGTATATTGCTTTTCTAATTTTTGCATTGGAGTGTTAGGTGTAACTGTTGATACTAAAACATCTTTTGATTTAACATTACTTGCTAAAATTAGACTCAATCCAAAGCCCATAACAAGTATGCTTTGTACTCTTTTCTTATTATTTATCAATATTCAAGCATCCTTTTTTTGTTTTTTGTTTATCGTCTACATAATTAGTATCGTATATTACACGAGTTTTCGAGCATTTATTTTCAATTATTTGAAAACATTTTTGTGTTTATTTAGATACAAAAAAGAAGAACCTCTAAAAAAGAAGTCCTTCTTAATATATTTTATGCTAATTCTAAAGACATATCATTTAAATCATTAACTTCAAATTCTTCATCTTTATAGGAATTAATTCTATTTACAATTTTTTTCTCATCGGTAGATATATCATCTAATTTATCTGCAACAAATGGATTATTTTTAATTGCAGCTTTTCTTGTATTATTATCAATATATGGCTTATATTTTGGATTTAATATTAAACTGCCACATAATCCAATTGCTTCATGAATAATCTTTGTATCAGGGTTTTTAATTTCATTAAGTACATATGGATTTTTTCTGATTGCTGTTGCCTGCATTTTATATGTAGGATTTACAGCATATTTAATCATATGTGGATATGATTTTAATACCGATACCCATATATATTCACTCACTTTAGGATAAGATATAATTATATCTTTTTTCTTAAAGATAGCCATTGAAACCCATTTAGGGTCTGGGTCTTTCATTCTTTTAATTGCATATGGATTTTGTGTAATAGCACATGATACTAATAAATCTTTCTGTTCTTTGGTAAAATTCTGCCAAGATGGTTTTTCTGTTACAAATTCAAGTAATAATCCGTTAATGCCAAGAACTGCTTCTGCCTGCTTATATGTAACATCTGACATATCTTTTATCTTATTAGGCGTCTTTTTTAAGACCTCTAAAGCAATATCTGGATTTACATTTTTAATATATTGAACCGCATCCGGCTTATTCTCTAATATATATCTTTGGCTTTCTAATGATAATGTTTTAATATTTTCGATTAAAGAACCAGTATTCTTCTTATCTCCACCTACTAATATTTTTACATAGTCCTGTGGAAATGGTTCATCACTATCCAAACTAGCATATATATCTTTTTTCATTTGTGTAGTTATTTTAGTTTCAAAATTTTTTGTTATATATAAAACTACCGGATTTATCATATAACTGTATTCATTTTCATTTTCAGGTTCCCTTGAAATGGTAATATCTGATATATTGCTATTTAATAATACATCTCCTGATTTTTTTATACATCTTGCATTTTGAGAATGATAATCAGTATATAAAGAACTTCCACCAACTTCAGAATTTTCATTTTCAAAATGTACATAACCACCATTTGAATTAGCTCTTGCTACTTGTTTTCCCCAATTAGTCATTCCTTGGTTATATCCAGTACCTACATGTATGTTTTTTTCTGGCATTGCCATTGACCAAGCTGTAATTAATGGTGAAAAACTTTGTACTTCTCCATCATTTGCAAATTCCATATTATCAAAAACTAATGTATCACTTAATGAATCATATCTTGTCCATGCTTGTGCTTTTATTTTTTGTGTTTTTACATCTTCAATTACTGTAATAGCACTACTTGGATTACTTATTGCATCAAGCATACAAGTACCACCGGCACCACCCAAATGCTGACAACAATGTGTGTCATATCCTACTGTTATATTTCTAGCATCATCAGGTTTTAACATATACATTACATTTTTACCATCTGTTGCTCTTACACCTCTTCCAGGAATAGCTACAACATTATCTGCAAAATCAATATCATATCTTCTTTTTATTTCTTTTGCTTCTTCTAATCCTCTTTTTTGTGATTTCTCATATATAAGCTGTTGTGCTGTTTTACCAATATCAAAATGGTCAATATTATCTACTGCTTCAAGTGTACTTGATAAATAACTAGCGCCTAATTCATGATTATCTTTATACCAGTCAATAAATCCTTTTTCTTCTAATCTTTTAACATCATTAACTGTTAAATAACTTGCAAATACTTCAATGTGTTCTTTTGGAATTTCATTAAAATGTAATTCATTTGCTAATACATAAAGAGCCGGATTATTATACTTTGCAACTTGTGATAAAGAAGCTAATGTAAAACTATCTACTATTTCTTTTACTTCTTTAGAAGTAAGTTTACTAGTATTATAATAATTTCTCCAAGCCATTATCATTTCAGGTAATACTCTTGGTGAACGGCCTCTATTAGCCTTTTTAAATGCTTCATCTGCCATTAAAAAATCATCACTATTTTTTAAATTATCATTTGCAAAATATTTATTCATTAAATCATTTTTGTCAATTCTCATCTGCTCCATTTCTTCAAGCAAATCTTGACTTAAAACCATATTCTTATTTAATTCTTTTAAATCTTTTACTACAGATAATTTATAAGCAGGATTTAATTGACTTTCATTAAATAATCTTTTTTCATAAGAATTTAATGATTGATATAATTTAATATCATTTATAGAAGGTATTTTATTAGTATCTCCAATATATTCAAAAGCCCAATATAAATGATTACCGTCTTGCGAATCCTTTATTAAATCATTAATAGAATAATTATTAACATCTTCCATATTAGCTAATGTTGGCATAATTCCTAATGCATCCATAACATTATCATATAAAATTTTATAATTATCTGCGCATTTAGGATTATCTGGCTTAATTGAAAAATCTTCTATAACTGCACATTCTGGAGTTGTATTTCCAAACTGATAAGATTCATATTTTACAAAAGCTATATTTCTTCCTTCAGATTCAATATCATTTAATCCCTCTTCTACTTCTCCATCAAAAAGATGTGTAAATGATGGGCCATTATCTGACATATTTTGTTCTGCTAATGAACGATAATATACACTTGCACCATTATTATTTGTAAATGCTGTTATCGAATAATCATCATCATTTAATTCATGCTTTCTTAATTTATCCGCAAATACACTAATTGGATAAGAACTTTGAATATCTAATACAATATTATCTTCATTAAAGTAAGTGTGTGGAATTTCATTTCCATTAAATTTAATCATTTTTATTTCCTCGTTATAAGTATCAAATTACTTTTTTAATAATTAAAAATATCTTCTATATATAGTATCGTGATTTCTATATATTTTCGGATGTTTTTATATAAAAAAAATAAGAGCTACGCAATTTAGCGAAGCTCTTTACTTTCATTTTTATCCTCTTTGTGCAATTTCAAAATTATCTGGAAACTCCATATTTCCACTCACAAACATATATGGAAATTCAAGAGTTAAAATAGCTTCAGGTAATTTATTGTTAACAGCTAAATTTATTACATTTCCATTAAAAAATACATCATTAGTATTTTCCCCTTTTAATACTAATTTATATCTATATTTATATTTATCAAAATATATATATTTACCATCTAATGTTTTAAATCTAACTATAATATTCCATATTTTATTTCTATCAAGTTCTTTATCTAATACTTCAATTCCTGTCATTTATAGTTTTTCCCCTATACTTAAAACATTAATAAAAATATTGCAACTATTGTCTCTAAAGCAGCATTTCTTAAACTCTTTTTTCTTACCTTTTTATCATTTATTGTTTTAAGAGTTAAATAAGCATAATAGCCCCAATTCCATATTGTCTGAAATAATACTGAAATCTTTAGAATTTCAAAAAACATATTAAAGCAAAATAGCCCTGCTGATTTATTTCCCGGAAACATTCCTATCATCATTCCAAACATAAATAACATACAGATTAGTAATACTAAATAATAAATTCCATATGTTACCCAATGCAATCCATTTTTAAATAAAACAAAATTATCAAATATAGGTTTTTTCTTAATATTCTGTACATTATCCATTATTTTCACCTGATTTTATATATTTTTCTATTATTCTTTTTTCTAAAGCTGTATATTCTATGGAATTACTAAGTATTTCATTAATATCATTATTAATATCATCTAATATATTTGAAATACGTTCATTAGTTACATTAGGATATTTTTCTAAAATATAATCTTTCATTTTCTTATTATTATATATTTTAGCAATTTCCTTAATATCTTCTTGTGATAAGCTTACAACTCTTCCACGTTGAGTCATAAATGAATATAAATGTGTATCATTATGCTTAAAATTGTTTTTTATCAATCGACTTTTCCCCCTTTTTCTATATTATCATATATATAAGTATCGTGTATTCACAATAAAATCTATGATTTTTGATAAAAAAAGTAGAAAAACATAATAATCTTACTTTTAAAATATTGTTTTCCTACTCTTTTTATGACATATTATTTTTCTTTTCTAGGTCTACCTCTTTTTGCTTTAGGTTTTTCTTCTACTTTAAGATTTTCATTTTCTAAAACAACATCTTTTTTAGGACGACCACGTTTTTTTGCTGTAGTAATTGGTTCTACAACAGTATCTTCTATATTTTTCTTTGGGCGACCTCTTTTAGTAATAGGTTTAGATTCTTCAATATCTTCTTTTACAACCTTTTTAGGTCTACCTCTTCTCTTTGGTTTGTTTTCATTAAATATTTCTTCTTTAATATCGTCAGTTTTTTCTTCATTAATATTATCTTCTTTATTTGAAATATTTATAGCAGCAGTTGTAATAGGTTCTGTTTTTTCTATAATTTTATCTGTTTCATTACACTTTTTTCTTGAATTATTATTTGTTTTTTCTTTGCTTTTTATTGGTATTCTATCGTCTATTAATGGTTTATCTAATAAATCATCATATTTACTTGGAGAAAATTTAAAGCCAATACTAAAATTAGTAATTCCTATTCTTTCTTTAATCTCCATCATTTCTTTCCTATCTTTACATAGAATGATAGGAGTATTGTTTTCCAATATGATTTTATAACCTTTTTTTCTATATTTTTCAATAAGCTTATCTTTTTCATCTACAGCAGGGGTGTATTCTTTCCCCTCTGCCGTAGATGTTGTTCCCATAAGCTTATCACGTTGTCTTTTTTGTTTTTCTTCAAATGTTCTTTTTGCCATTAATCTAATACAACTTCCTGTTCGCTTTCTAAATTATTTTCTAATTCTGCTTGTTTTTCAGCATTTATTCTTTCAATACATTTATTAATACCATTATTCATAATATAGTTTGAACATCTTGAGATAGTATTTAAATTTTTTCTCATTTCAATTATTCCATCTGCTTTATCTTTACTCATCCATGTACTTATATATCCAAAAGATTTAGCATCTGTTTCAATTCCAAGACTTTTACATACCATATAAGATACACTTTCAGCTTGTAATTCTTTTTCTGATTTACTAAGAGAATGAGAATTTTCAATACCATTTACTTTCATTTCTTTTCCATGCATTAATGCATGAGCTAATTCATGTACCATAGTATTTATAGTATTAACTTGTGACATATCATTACTTATAACAATACTATTATGACTTGGACTAAAATATCCATAAGCTCCTGATTTTAAAATATCATCTTCATCTTTTCCTTTAAAATCAACAGTAGTGATACCATTGCTATTCATAATATCAATAATAGTATCTTTTATATCATCAAAATGGTCTATATCTCCCTCAATATCCATATCTACTAATGTACTTGCTGTTGGAAATTTTTCCCCCTCAGTTTGCGATACATCAAATACTTTAAATGTATTATAACCAATAATTTGACTATAAGGATGTCCTTCATTTAACTTTTGCATAGCTGATGAAATAAAATCATCTCTTTTATCTTCAACAATATGTCTTTCAGCATATCTAGTAATTTTTTCTTCACTATTTAAATATTCAAGAGTAGGTCTAAGTAATGTTATTCCTTTTTCTCCATGATTAACTGTACGTCCAAAATCATCATTCCACTGCTTATATGTTCTTACATATGTTGCTTCTGGATTATGAAGATATATAAGCATTTTATTATTGAATGAATAATTATAAAACTTACTTGCTGTATCAAGAAAAGCCTTATATTCATCTGAATCCATAACTTTGCCTACACCTTGAATAAGTTCTACTTCTCTTTGTAATGCTTGTAATCCTTTTACTGGAAGCGAATGTGTGAAATCATTAATAATTTTTGCAAAATTTTCAGGAGTATTACAATTTTCTTTAGTTAAATCAATTTGAGTTTTAAAACCTCTGACTGATACAGTAATATCTTCTGTTTCTTTTTGTAAATCATTTACTATATTTGATAATTTTTCTGTAAATTTTAAATAATAATCAGCACTTACCATTGATTTTTCATTAAGTGCTTCTTTTGTTAAATCATAAAATGTTTCCATAATATATACCTTTTATATTTGTTATGAATTTTCTAATTCATAATCATCTTCTTTATCTTTTGATAATGTTTCATTTTTATTTATTATATCTTTATATACATTTACAATTTTTCTGTTTTTTGAAACTTCATAATACATTTTATCATACTGTTTTTTTAAAGAGCTATAAATATATAAACTAATATTATCTTTTATAGATGAAAAGTCTTTAATCAGTTTATATAGAGATTCTTTATTATTTTTATCTAGCGAAAATCTAGCTTCTTCTTCGTCTATATAAACATATCTTTGTATTTCATAAGAATATTTTTTATTCTTTTTAAATTCAAATCTTTGGCCATTACTAAAAATAAAAGAAATATCTTTTTTTAAATCAATAATAGAAAGCATATCATTATAATACTTCATAGTTTCTCTAACAAGTGATATAAAATATACTTGTAAATCATCATATGTTAAGTTTTTATCAATATAATTAAATTTTTCTGTTGCTTTATCTTTTAACATATTTAAAGCATAATTACTTCTTTGAAAATCAAATATTAAATTAGAAAGTATTCCTTCTGTAAAATTATTCATACTTTAATCTCTTTCTATCTCATCCATTTTATTTATATCATCACTAGACAATGATATTTTTAAATCATTTAATTCATTCTGTTTCTTTTCTATTTTTTCATTGACTTCATTTAGCGATTTTTCTATAAACTTTAATTTTTCTGTAGCTTCTGCTACTATTTTAGATATTTTCATCTCATCTGCTATTGTTTCTCTCTTTGAAATAAGATTGTCTAAATCATTATTAGTAAATCTACATCTTGTTAAGAAATTTTCTATTAAATCAATTTCTTCAAATTTCTTATCATCATTTTTTATATATGATAATCTATCCTGTAATAGCTTATAAAATCCTACACATATTCGAGCATTAAATCTTTCCTTAATAAGGCTTTTCCAAGTCAATCCACTAAATCCTTGAATAGGGTCGCCAAAGCTTTTATTTGGACAATCTTCATAAGTATGTGTTTTTGCATATTTTTCGCTAACAAGTTTTAAAGGATATTTAAGAGAGTCCATATCCATATCATAACACCCAATATCTATACCTAATCCCCTATTATTGTCTGTATATTTATCTATTGGTTTTAAATTAGGAAATTCTCCATCATATTGAAGTTTATCACTTGTAATTTCTTTATTCCAAAATGCAAGCAACTCATACATATCATATTTTACTTTATTTTCTTTATCATACAAATAACCATAATCTCTATAATTATCAACTATATAACCACCGCCAAATTCCTCTGGAATAAGACAAGCAAATTTATCACCCTCTACAATATTTGCTTTATTTGTAGTTACATCTGCTTTAAGCCAACTAAAACTTCCCATTTATTTTCTCCTTATATATATGATTATAATAGGTATACAAGTTTACTTTCTTATATACCTATTATATCATACAGCGCTTATAAATCGTGTATTTAATTTAACATTGTACTTTTCTATTAGGTCAGGAGAAATTTCTGCTACCACATCCTTTACGGCTTTTACTATCCCCTGTTCCCATAAATACAAAAATGTATCTTCTGTCATTTAATATCTTCCTACCTTAATGTTAAAATTGGAAACAAACTTCTCATCAGATAACCTTCTTATTTTATTTTCAATGCTTTCACTTGTATTTTTTAACTTAAAGTGATGAAGCATTGTATCAGAAAACTCTCTGTATTCAGTTTCCTCCCTATACTCCTTAGTAAACACTTCACGCACTTTACTTAACATAGATTTTCTCCTTAAACATTTAGATGTCTAAATCGTAATCTCCATCTTTGTCAGACATATCAATATCTTCTCTATCATACTCTTTAACATCATTTTTTACTAAAAATCCTTGATTATCCATATAATAATCAGCTTCAAATTCACTCTTTCTTGGTGTATAAGCAGAATTATTACTATTTTTAGATGTCATTGCTTCATATTTAGCATATTTTTCAGCTTTAAGTGCTTTATTTTCAGCATAGACTTTTTCAAAATCATTAAAAAGGTCATCATACATTTTATCTTTTGTATCAGCATAATCTTTTAAACTTCTAATTTCCTTTTTAAGTGTTCTTTGAGTATTTTTCAGCTCTCTCTTATCTGCATTAAGTTCATGCCATCTAGTTTTAAATTTTGTTACAGACTGCTGCAAAGACTCAATCATATCATATAATTTAGCTTTTTCTTTCTCATTTAATAATTCTTGCTGATAAATATATCCACCATGTTCACGAATTGAAGGAATTACATTATGTGTAAGCCAATTTTTAAATTCATTTGCTTGTGGTTTCCTTGAACGGAGTACTAATGAATACATTCCAGATTCATTTAATAACATCATTGATTGTACTCCCCTATTAGTAGGTAATTTAACCTTTACAATTTCATCTTTATCTAAATTTTTTAATGCATCTGCTGTATTTTGAATTTCCAAAATATCTGTAATATCTTTCGCAACAAACCATATCTGGTTATTATCATCAATAGCTGTACGAACATTTCCTAATCCTTGATTTTTGAATATTTCAAAATCCATTCCAAATCTACTTTTATACATATTATTTTCTCCGTTGTTTTAAATATTTTATAAATATTTATCTCTATATATTAGTATCGTAAATTAGAGGTGATTTCGACTATTAAGACACGTACTTTTTAAAATATAATAAGGGCATAGCTATTAACTATACCCTTATTATATTCATATTATTATTGAGTTAATTCTTTAAAAGCCCATTCATATTTAGTATCAGGTTTATATGTGGCAATTTCTGCTATTCCTTTATTTACTAATATTGCATTAAGCATTTTTGTAGAAATTTCATTTATATCATTTTCATCATTTGGTTTTTCCAACCAAACATATCTAAGTAATCTATCATACTTATCTGTATCTGAAACATCTTTTTGTAAATATACAGTTTTAACATCAGATAATATATCTTTAACCGTATTAGAAGCTTCAGTTCCCTCTATACTATTCTTTGTCTTATAGCTATCCGGAGCAACCGATTCAGGTGTATTAATTCCAATTAATCTTACTGAATATTGTGTATTATTTAATCCTACTTCTATTGTGTCTCCGTCTATTACTCTTATAAGTTTCGCTTCTTCAAAAGTAGTTATTACGTTATCTTCGGTATTTTGAGTATCACTGATTTCTACAGATGATTCATCTTCTATATTATCAATGTCTGCATTATAATAATGTGTAGAAGATTCAATTATTTTATCATTTTTAGAACTGCAAGCAGTAAGAAAACATAAACTAAATAAAACTGTTAATAATATTAATTTAAATTTTCTTATTTTCATATTATTCTCACTCCAAATCTTGATTGAATGTTACCACATTTGCACCATAATCATATGCTGTATTAAATGCTTGTCTTTCATTACTAAAACAAAGTGCTTCTTCTTCATTATAATCAGAAAAATATAAATGATGGTCTTTTTTAGATATACTTAAATATTTATCATCTTTTAGAATATAAAATTTCATATATTGTCCTTACTCCTTATTTTTATTGAATTTTTTATTAAATTTCACAAATACATCATATTCATTCATACTTGTAGTATAAAAATTATTGTTTTGATTTGTTCTTCTAATAATATAATCAGTTAATGACTTATCAAGTTTTAAAATAAATTCATCATATATAGATAAAATACATAAGAAAAGTTTATTATTATCAGCATTATCTATATTTTCACTAATAAAACTCTCACTAGCAGTAATATTTACATTATCAATAAAAGATAATTTACCTTGTAAATATTTACTTTGTAAAGTAGTTATCTTTTTTTCAAAATTTATAATAAAAACATTTTCTTGTTCAAATTCATCTACTATATTAAAGGATAATTCTAAAGGTAAAAAATCTGTATTTAAAATTAATTCTTTAATTTTTTGTATTTCATTAGATAAATTAACATACGCTTGAACTTTAATGTCTTGTAGTTGTGGCACAATAGTACTATAATAATTATCTAAATTTTCTTGTGTTTTAATGAATTTTAATAAACTAGTTTCTATATTTTTGTTATCCATTAAACTTTTTCTCCTAAAATTAATATTCTGGTTCTAATTCCGGTTCTTCAATATCCCTATCTTCTATCAGACTAAAATAATCCTTTAAACGTGTTGATGTAGATATTAAACTATCTATATTTTCCATAATAGAATATAATTGCTTATCATTTCTATGTAATAATTCATTCTGTGCTATCTCTTTTACATCATTTAATGTCTCTAAAAATACTTCTAAATTATCATAATCACTAAAAGGTGTTGTAAGTGAATATTCTTGCTTTAAAAAATTATTTTTAGATAAATATTGGTCTGCTCCTAATTGTTGGCATAACATAGTAAGTGATAATTCCATACCTGTTTTTGCATATTCATATAATTTTGTATCAACAATTAAATTTAAATCTTCGTTCATTTTTTTTACTCCTATTTGGTAGTTGTGTATATAACACTTCCCCTATTATATATAGTATCGTAAAAACTACATATTTTCGGTCATTTACCAATAAAAAAAGAGAGTAGAAATTAATCTACTCTCTAAAATGCCTTAAAAATTATCTTTCAGGCTCTACATCCTCTTTTGCAACCTCTGCTGCCTTCTCTCTTGCCTTATCGTATGCTGCGATAACAGCGTCATTAACAGCCTGTCTTGCCTCTGCTGTAACTGGATGTGCTACATCTGCATATGAACCATCAGCTTTCTTCTGACTTGGATAAGCTATAAAATCACCCTTCTTACCCTCTACTACCTTAAGTCCATGAATAGCAAACTGATTATCAATTGTTACTGTTGCTAATGCCTTTACATTTGAATCGCCTTTTGTAAGGCCAAGTTTTACTGAAATATCCATTATTTTTTTCTCCTATTTATATTAAATATATTGTTAAATTTAAAAGAAATTATTTCCTTTATATATAGTATCGTAATTCGTAATACTTTTCGGATATTATTTTTAAAAAAATATTATCTTTTTTTACTATTGCAATTCCATTTCAACTGCATCATTATCCATATTCATTTTTAAGTCTTTTAATTCTTCTTGTAAAGATGTAGTTCTATTTATCAAATCTGCTGTATCTTCAATAAGACTTCTTAAATCATTATCTGCTTCACGCTCTGCATAAATAATTTTTTTATAATCTTCTATAAGACTTTCAAAATCATCGACATTCCAAGTCTCACAATCCAATCCTGGATTCGTTACAATTAAATCATTTGCTTCTTGAAAAGCTTTAATAATTGTGAATTTAAATCCTTCTTCTATTGTATTAGATAAGTTTGTATCACTTTTAATTAAATTAGTAAACTCATTCTTAAATGATGCTGTTTTACTTTTGGTATCATATATAATATATGAAAAAATATCTTTTTCTATATCATATGTAACTCTTAACTCATACTCTTTGTTTGAGAGTGATGGAATATTTATTCCATTAGTCTGTAATGCATGTAAAAGATTATCTGTTTTCTTTAATGTTAATTCAAAAAACAAATCCTTATCATCTATTTCAGGAATGATAATATTTTTAGTATCATTTGGTGTTATTGTTGGTTTAATAAAAATAATATCATTAATAGTAAGTTCAGATTTATATGCATCTTTATTATCTTTAATTGCTGCTGTATCAAAAAATACAACTTTTTCACTTCCTAATTTTTCATTTATATCATCATAATTATCTAAGAAAGTGATACGAATTTTATTATTATAAAAATCATCATCTTTGATTTTTACTATATATGTATCAAGTGTAGCATCGTCTAGCATATCTTTTATATACTTTTTGTCTGATGAATTAATTATATTTAATTCATAAATATTTTTTAAAGCAGATTTATTAAAACAATAAGCGTTCCCATTATGCCAATCATACAAAATAAAATTATTTGCTTTTTTTAGTGCATCTGTAACCTTTTTATTTTCAGAAAGAGATTTTAATTTCTGATACTCATTTTTTTCTTCAGAATTTAAATACTCTAATGTTTGTTCATCTGTAAAATTTTTAAATGGTGTAAGACCTTTTTCAGACCTTAATTCTTCTAATGCTGTAATAACATTTACCGGATTAAAAGTTAAATCTTTTAATTGTCCAAATAAAGCATTTAGCTTCATATAAATAACATCTAATGATTGCATAGATTTTTCATCAGATGCTTTAAGCCCTAATAAATTTCCATATTTATATCTTTGATATGCTTTACGCTTAAACTCTTTTATCTCATGTGATTCCATATGTTTTCTCCTTATATCTACTGTATATTTTATATATAGTATCGTTATTTATATATTATTTCGATTATTAATTTAATAAAGATTTGTCAATTATCTGGAAATTAGCTCTATGAATATATAAAGCTTTTCCGTCAATCATTAACTTAGTTGTTTTTGGTAAGTCTTTACAAACTTTCCAATATACTTCATCCCCAGAATAAGCACATATAGGGTCGCCAAGCTGTGACTGAATTACTACTACTCTATTTTTACCAAAATTATTTTTTACTTTATTTACAATTCCTGCGATAAAAGTATAATCTTTTATTGAACCGCTTGACTCGCTTTCAATAAATTCAGGACTCTTAAAATCCACTTCCGAATTAAGTCCATCCTCTGCAAAAAGCATTGTACTTCCGCAGCTTTCTACTTCTTTACCATCAATAGTAATAGTGACAACGGAACTCATTGTTTCTGAATATCCCCAGCCACCGTCTGTGTAAACAGGTTCCTCTACAGTATTAGATGCCATATCTATTTTTTGACCAGACATATTCATAAAGTTTTCGCCATCATTACTGTAAAACCCTACATTATAAGTGTTTCCTTTTATAGTACCATTTAATTCATTAACTTCACTGTCCAATAAAGAACAGCCTGTAAGCATTCCAATTGATAAAACTGTTACTATTCCAAGTGTAATTATCTTTTTAAATTTCTTCATATGTTCTCCTTATACTTACCAATATAATTTCTTTGTTGGATATTTACTATAATCTGCTTTATAAGATAATGGTTTAAATCCATTATTAATTAAATTATTTGCTCTTCTAATTCTATATATAGTTCCATGCATATAAGCTTTATTATTTTCAAAATTATTAATTATAATATCTAAATCCATATATAGATTATATACTGTATCTTTATCTCTTAATAAATCATTTTCAATAAATGACTTTTCGGCAGCAGTCGTAACATCTGTAAAAACAAAAGTACTATTATGAAATAGCTTTAGTAAATGATTGTTTAGCCCATTTATTGATACAATATCATAATATGTAAAATCATTTTTATCCTTTTTTAATACAGCCTGAATTATAATATTTCTATTAATTTTTGTTAGAATATCATTATTATGTGGTACAATTCTACTAATAAATTTCATTTATATTTTACTCTCCTTATTTCTTTACAATAATTATACCATATGATACTTATATTTCGTGTATATGTATATTAAAATATTCTTCTTGTTTATACTCTTTTACAATATTATCATTTTCATCCAATAATAATAATTTTAATAACTTCATATCATTGGATTCATTATAGTCATACCATCCATGACAAATCCAAATATATTCATATATTTTTTTATAAACATTTTCTCTAAAAAATTCAAAAATGTAAGAAATAATATAATGTTCAAAATATTTAGGAATAACATCATTTAACTGTATATATAAAGCATTATATTTATTATCTGAATTATCATAAGAACATATATTATAAAAGGTATCTTCTTTTATATCGTCTACATCTTGATTTGTATAGCATAAATATTTATCGTAAAAATTAGTCCATCTTTTTTCTCTATCTTTATTTTTTATATTAATATAAGTTTTTTTACAATTAGCTTTAAATTCTTCATCAGATAAACTTTTACCGGCATGATTATGTAATCTCTTTTTCATATCAATTATAAAATAATATAATTCATCATCTTCCATTTTTATATTATCTTTTTCTTCAATTAATTTTTTATATTTTTCTATATTTTCTATGCCTGTTCCAACAGTTTTATCCCAAAATGGTCTAGCAAAAGCAGTTTTTTCATCTAATCCTAAACAAAAAGATATTAATTCTCTTTCAAAATTTCCAGTATAACTATCCGTTACTATCATTAATTTATATGGTACATTTTTATTAGTCATAAATTTATTTCTTATATCCTTTCTCCTAGCAAAATTCATTCCACCAATCAAAAATTTTATGGATATGCTGATAGCCATTATGTAGCTCACCTTTATATTTACGTATTTTCCTATTAGATAACTGTTTTAAATACTTACTTTTCTTACCACGATAGACTCTTTTATAGTATGGTTTTGGATTTTTAACATAGCCAATACCCTTAATCCATATTTCATCAACATATCTAACAGACGTTGGATAATAACCACCAACAGTTTCATATAAATATTTGAGATGATTCTGATGTTTTAAATATCTCTCACGTTTATTTATTCTCTTTTTCTTAGAATGATTCTTATAATTTTCTTCGTCTTGTTCATACCAATCACTACAATGGCCATAAGTATAAACTTTGCCGCCTACCTTATCACACCAAACAAACTGTTCGGATTCATTTGCTCTTTCTTCACCTGGATATTCCCCATAAACTGTTTTATACATCTCTATTCTTGATGTATAATCATCAATTCCATAAGGACAGTCTCTACATTTCAATAAATCACCTCATTTTATATATATAAATTATATTTTTTAAACTTCTTTCTGTAATTCTTCATTGGGTTTTAGAGTGCAAAATCCATTTACTAAAATTCTAAAATTAGTATATAAATCTTCAATTGTATCGGCAGTTACCATATCTACCCCTAAATTACTCATAAATAGACAATAAGGCTTATTTTTATCTAATCCATTATTATTCATATATTTTGTAAATGCTTTTAAACATCCCTTAAGATATTCACATTCTGCTTCGTAATTTTTAAAATTAAAAGCTGTTTCAATTCCAAGTATATATTTCTTTTTTTGTTTATCATATGTAATATCTATATCATTCATAGTATACATATTTGCATCAGAACCAGATAAATCATCCCAACTTTTTATTCCCCAAATAAACTTCCAATCATCTGTCTCTATACCACAATCACCATATTTTTTGTCCATTGCTGCATTATCTTTTTCTTCTTTTTTATAAGATTTTTCTGTCAGTAAATTATCAATCTGTTTAAATGGGAAATGATTTATTAATTTACCATAATATATATTTGATAATGAATTACACTTGCCAATAGGATAACCATATTCATCTTTATCCCAGCTATCCATACAAGCATAATTATGGTTTTTATTTAATTTTCTATATTTACAAAATATACAGCTATATTTGTCAAGTAAATTCATAATGAAACTTCCTTATTTGTTAGCGTTAATAATTTCATCTAATGTTCTAGGAATATATCCAATATAATCCATCATACAACCCACATTATACATATTATATGATGCTTCAGGAAACAGAGCCTTTACCTTATCTCCCATTTCCATTACTAAATCCCATTCCTTACTGTTATGTACATGGCCATATAAATGATACCATCCATGATTATGATTTTTATAACAATTAATAGGATAATGTGATAATACAATGGCTGTTTTATTATCAATATATAATTCTCTATAATCACATATCTCAATAAATAAACCTCTTACAGATTTATTTTTTAATAATTTACCGTCATGATTTCCTTTAATTAAATGGAGTCTGCCATTTAATCTTGAAAAAATATCAATAGTCTTATTAGCATCATACCAACTAATATCTCCTAAAATATATACATCATCAAGATTTGTAATTGTTTTATTCCAATTTTTAATTATAAAATCATTCTGTTCTTCAATTGTGTTAAATGGTCTATTGTCAAATTTAAGACAATTTTTATGTCCTAAATGTAAATCACTAATAAAATAATTCATCTATAATTTCTCCTTTTTATTCATTATCTATATTATCATCATCGTGAATAGAAACATTATACTCTTTATTACCATTTCCCAAAGTTGCTGTTGTTATATCGCAAGTAATATCATCCCCAATTTCAACAGAATTATAAATTATACCATTAGAACGAATTTCTGTATCTCCTTCATTGGTATAAATATCTGTATCAACTGTAATATAATATGAGGTAATCATTGCACCCTTATATACATAAGATGATACTTTTCTTTTATCTGTTACTTGTAAATTTACTGTTTTAGTAGTAGTGCTTACAATATTTGTACCCATAGCTTTATCTAAATAAAATTTAAATACACACGTTCCTATACACATAATCACTATAGCTGCAAAAATAAGACCTATATGAACATAAGGATTATATTCCCCACTTTCTTTTTTCATTGTTTTTCTCCTTTAATATTTTTCTTATATTATATCATATTGTATTCATAATTCGTGCTATTTTATGTAAACAAATAGAGCCATATTACTATGACTCTATTTTGGGGAACTACGTCTTTTAATAAAAACGGTTAAGGATATTAAATTAAATTTACTTTGTCATCTCTGACATATATAGTATTACAAAAAAATCAAGAAATAACAAGTATTTTTTTAATTTTTTTTACCTATCATCATAATCGTAATCATCTTCATACTCATTATCATTATAAGTATTATTTAATGTATTTAATAATTCTTCTCTTGGTTGTCTGATTTTAGATATTTGTCTTGAAATTTCATCTGATAATGAATTTTCTATATCATTAAATAATTCATCTGAAAATTCAGTCATAAAGTCTAATAATGCAACACTTTCTTTTGACATTGTTTCAATTTTTTCATTTACATCTGAATCCTTGTCAGGATTAATAAGAATTTGAGCAGCATCATAACCATGATTCATATAACTACCATGCACATCTAAGCTTATTCTTGGAGTTTTATCAAAGCTCTTTTCTCCACTATCATAATTAATATCATATGTTATTACGCCAATTCTAGTATCAATATTATGATGTGTTGACAAATTATTAATAGTACTTTGTTCTAAAACATCTAACAATTCTTTTGTCTTATCTGCCATTTTATTATATGTATCAACTCTATGGTTAGTTAATTTTGTTTTTAAAGCTGCAAATGGTGTTAAATTATTAATTTCTTGTTCTTTTCTATAGTTTTCTAATGAGTTTTTTAAAATATCAAACATTTTTTATTCCTTATATATTCATCTTGTTAAAAACAAGATGTTTTTATAAATTTTTTTCTATATCTTCTATATAGTTATTTTCAACATAACTTGCTAATGTTTCTTTTTCGTTATATAATTCATCATCAATAACTTTATTTAAAACATCATTTAATATTATTCCAATTTCTTTTCCTTTTGGTACTCCAAGACTTATTAAATCATTTCCATTGATTTGTAAATCTTTTAATGTACAACAAGGTTCATTTAATAATATATCATCATATATCTTTTTTATTTCTTCAACTTGAGGATACCATCTTACATCTTTATCATTTGGAAACATATGGTCGTCTCTATCAGCTTTTTTTAATACACACCAATCTTCAATAAATTCGTGTCCATACTTATTAATATTTCTTTTTACCGCTTTTTCTGATGCAAGAAATGTCATATCATGTAATTCTACTAATTTACATATTTTATCATATTCTTTACTTGTAATTCTAAAATCATTTTTTAAAACTTTTTCTGTTATTTCTAATGATTTCTTAGGATGTCCATGAAAATGGCCAAATCCCTCTTCATCTTGTGTGTAAGTATTAGGCTTACCTATATCATGTAATAGAGCAGCCATATTAATACAAAAATCGGTTGTATTACATAAATCTGTTACAGATAACATATGTAAATACACATCATGGTGATGGTATGGATTATTTTGTTCAAAGCCTATACAAGGTTCTATTTCCGGTATTATCTTTTTTATGATAGTTGAATATTCTCTAAAAGTGTTAAATACAGGTTTATTATAAGAAAATATCTTTCTAAATTCATTTGTAATTCTTTCTTTAGAGATATTATCTATTTTGTCACTATTTCTTAAAATTGCCGTTTTTGTACTTCCACTTATTTCATAATCAAATCTAATAGCAAATCGTAATGCTCTTAAAATTCTTAATCCATCTTCTTTAAATCTTAAATTTGCATCTCCGACAGCATTTATTCTTTTATTATTTAAATCGTTAATACCACCAAATCTATCAATTATTTCTTTACTTATTGGATTATAAGCAATGGCATTAATTGTAAAATCTCTTCGACTTAAATCTTCTAATATATTATCAGAAAATTCTACAGTATCAGGATGCCTTCCATCTAAATAATTACTATCACTTCGATAAGTAGTGATTTCAAATTCTTCATTATATTTTCCTACTGCTACTACTGTTCCATACTCAATACCTTTTCCATAACAATAATAGCCATTTTTTCTTAATAACTCTATTATTTCATTAGGTCTTAATTTTGTAGTAATATCAAAATCATGAGGTCTTTTTCCTAACAGTAAATCTCTTACACAACCACCTACCAAATATCCTTCAGATACGTCATTGAGTTTTGCTAAGATGTTAATTGCATCTTCCGGTATATCTTTTCTATTAATTATCATGTTCTTTTCTCCTTAAATACCTTAAAGAAAAATATTTTTCTATATAATTAGTATCGTTAAATTTATACAAAATCTATTATTTATATTTAAAATATTTAGACAAAAAAACAAGCACTACATATCATTAAATATGTAATGCTTAATTTTAAAATATTCCTTGATAAAATATATCTAATAATCCTAAACTATGCAAAAAAGCAACAATCATTAAAATGGGATATGCAAAACTAAAAAAGCATAATAATTCCATACCATAATTTACTGATTTATTAATTTTTGCAGCCATAATTAATAATGTTATTGTTAAAGCCCATAAAATCATAAGCCCAATTGTAAATATCATATTTTATCTAAATCCTTATATTACTTTCTTAACTATTGATATACTTTTTTACTACCTGTGATGCCATTTTACCATCTAAAGTATCTTTAAACTTGACCTTAAGTACTCTCATACATAATCCCATATTCTTTTCAACTTTATTTGATGTTAAATAATTTAAAATTTCATCTTCACTTGTCATCTGTGGAAGTAGACTTGTAGCAATATCAATCTTTCTCTTTGTTTCTGCATACTTATCTGTTCCATCTTTACAATAGCTAAGTAAATCCTCTAACTGCTTAATTTCCTTTTTAATAGATGCAATAATATATGAATCATTTACATCTTCCTTTTTATCTTTTGCTAGTTTCTGTGCATTCTCTAAGATACTCTTATATGTAGTAAGAGCTACTTTATCTTTATTAATCATTGAATCCTTTATTAAAGTTCTAATTTTCTTTTCCATTTACATTTTCTCCTTAAAGGTTTTAATATTTGCTAAATATAAAAGTAACATATATATAGAATAGTCACTATCTATATAACAATCACTGCCATACTGTTTATCATCTGTAACATCTATTGCATAAATAATTTCTTTATTCGTAAGTGTAGGAAACAGCAATGATAATTTATCAGCATATTTTTCTTTAATGTTATATAAAGCATTATCTTTTTCTAATAATAGCTTTTCTTTTTCTGCATTATATATAGCATTTCTTTTTTTAATCTCTTCTTTATTCCATTTTACTGATTTATTTTCATCAACATACTCTCCTAAAGCATAATGAGGACATGAAGGCGTTGTTTTAAATGTTCTACTACATTCATGGTAATCAATATTATATTCGTCAATAATATTTGCAACATCATCAAAGTCAACATTAATATTATATAAATCACTCATTATTAGTACTCTCTTTCCCTGTTAATGCTTTTTCTACTGACCATCCACGATTAATACGAGAATTATATGTACCAATCATAACTCCATAATGATTACACATCTCTGATTTAGTTCTATATGTATTTCCTAAATGGTCCGTAGATGTAAAGTCCGGTCTATAAGTCAAAATCTGCTCTAACGTAAAATGCCTGGCTAATCTCTCTCTATAACAGCTTGGAGATATTCCCCAATGTCTACACATATCAGGAATTGTTCTAAATACATTGCCTTCATGGTCTCTGACTACATTATTCTTCCAGGTTTTTTTCTTGTACTGAATACTATCTTCTAATAACATAATTATTTCTCCTTTTTTACTTACGCTCTATACCAATGTGTTGTTCCATCAGCGAATTTAATTTCAATTTTATTTGGCAATTTTGCTTTTGGAATATATCTAAAATCTTTTACTAAATCAATTTTGGAATGAGAATGTTCACACTCTAATGCATCTACTTTATTAGCATAATCTGTATGACAAACTTCACAAGTATACAATGTCTTTGTTTTCATATGTCTTTTTTCCTTTCCCTCTTTTATATACATATTATAACATATCGAATGTATATTTCGTGTAGTTTTTACATAGTTTTTATAAAATAAAAAGGATATAGTTTAAAACTATACCCTTTTCTAATATTATAATTTTTTATATAATTTATAATTATCGCCACCTGTAATATATTCATATTTATCTGTAGCTGTTTCTAAATATTGTTGTAAATAACATATACTATCTACTACAAAATAATCTGTATCAATACTATCAACCAATTTAGAATATTCTTTTGCAGATAATATTGTATTTTTATCATCATAATTATTATATTTTTTATAATAATAAAGTTCATATGCTTCATATAAAGGTGGTGTTTTAACTTTGGATTTTATGCTTTTATTTTTATAATTATTTATGTTAGTATTTATATATAATTCTGGTCTTGCATCAAGATTTGTTTCATATCCTAAATATTCAAAATAATTTCCTTCTTGAAATGTTCCATATATATAAGCATTATCTTCATGTTTTTTTAGATAATTTTTCATTTTAGTAAAATCACCATTTGACTTAAAAACATCATTATTATCATTAATCATATAATTATCATTTGTAATAGAAAACATATCTTCCTGATACATTTGATAAGTAGTTAGCCCAATATAAAAAATTAAGGATATAAGAAGTCCAATTAATAATATTTTACTTAATATACTATAACTTGTATCATTTTTTCTTCCAAACATTCTTTGCTTATTTTCATATGCGATAAATATGTCTCTTAGTAAAAATAATAAACCTATACTATAAAATGCTATCCATTTCATTCTTGTAATAGCTAAGATGGTAAATCCAATAAACATCCATAATGAAGATGATTTGATTTTTCCTTTTAAAATTATATATAAAAAACTAATTATACTAATTATTATTATCAATCCAAATATGGAATTTATACTCCATGAATTTAATTCGTTAATTGGAAATACTTCTGTAGCTTTACTAATTAATGCATTATAGATATATAGTATAGCTTCAGTTTTATAAGGATTTAAAAACATAACAGCAGTCATTAAAATTAATGGTAATATCATTGCCTTTATTTGACTTAATTTAATATTATTATTAATTATTGTTACATTTATATTTTTCTGAAGCTTTTTAGGTATTTTTATAAGATAAGGTATTAATACAATAAAATGTATAATCCAATAGCTTGCATGACAATTTATTTCTATAAGCATTAATAATGGCAATATCCATAATATCTTACAATTATTAGTCTTTCTATATTTTTCTATTATTAATATTTCTGACATTATTAATATAAATGTCAGCATTTCAGGTCTTAATGATGTATATTGGAACACAAATAATGTGAATAATGAAATATAAAAACAAACTAATTTATTTTTACAATGTTTAAAATTCAAAAATTTTAAAATTACAAATATACACAAACATAAAAATATTGTCTGAATTATCCATAATCCAAATGTATGTAAATAATTATTTATAAATGCTAAAATAATACAATATAACCAATTCTGTATTATACAAGTATTTTTTACTATACTTAATGGAGTAAATAAATTAGGAAATACTGTTTCATTATGAATATTATCCATTAAATAATTTCCAGTATGTAAGATATAATATAAATCAGTATCATTAAATTGAAATGTTAATGATATTAAATAAATTAATCCAATTATCCAAAATATAAGCTTATTTATTTTTTTGAAATTTAATTTATTCATTTATGTGTAATACTCTTTCCTTTTCTAAACACTTTAATTCAAAAATCTGTTTTTGTCTTAAATTATTACCAGCTTGTATCTGTCCTATAAAAATTGATATTATTCCAATAAATATTGAGAAGCATGAAACAATAAGTGTTGGAAATCTTGGGACAATACCGATATTACAATATTCTAATACTATCGGACTTATAAATATTATCCCTAATAAAATAAATATAAATCCTAATGAATTATAAAATAATATTGGTTTGTATAGCCATAACATTTCAAATAACTTTTTAATTACTTTAAATCCATCTTTAAAAGTATTAAGTTTTGAATAACTACCTTCTTTTCTATCTTTATATGAAATAGCAACATCTATTGTTTTTAAATCATAATTAGCTGCATGAATATTCATTTCCGTTTCAATTGAAAATCCACTTGATGTTATTGGAAATGTTTTTACAAATTTATATGAAAACATTCTAAATCCTGATAAAATATCTTTATAATTTGTTTTGAATAATTTATTAATACTGTTTTTCATTAATTTATTTCCAAAATTATGAAAAGGTCTTTTATTTTCTTTAAAATAGCTTGTAGATAATCTATCACCTATTACCATATCAGCTTTTTTCTTATAGATTAAATCATACATAACAAATAATTTATCAACACTATATGTATTATCTCCATCAATCATACAATATACTTTTGCTTCGATTTCACTGAAAGCTTGTTTAATAACATATCCTTTACCTTGCCTATAGCAATCTCTTAAAACAATATTATTATCTTTATTATTTTTTATGTATTCTTCTACTACTTTTACAGTATCATCAAATGAATTATTATTATATACATATATTGTTGTTTTAAAATCATTATTATTACATGTTTTTTTTACCATATAATCAAAAAACTTTAATTCTTCTACAATAGCTTTAATTGTATCAATTATACTTATTTCTTCATTATAAGCAGGAATTATTATTGCTAAATCATCCATTAACGTATATCTCCCTAAATTAAAATAGTAGAGGTATTGTATATTCCTCTACTATTAGTATCGTAAATTGCAAGTATTTTCGAGTAATTATTTATGACTATAATTAATCTTTGTATATGTTGTTGTAGAATTTTCATCTGTTATAGTTAAGCTGTTATCATCTATATTATTTATAACAAAAGATAACTTTTCATTTTTACAAACAATTTCAAGTTCATTATTTTTAAAATTATATGTATAAGTAAAAGGAGCATGATGCGACTTTCCATTTAAAATATTAATTGTAATCTCACCTGTACCATTTGAATAGAAATTAAAAATACCTGACATTGTTTTATTTGTATCTGAATCTACATCTTCACCATACCATGCCCCAACAATTTTACTTGCATCATATGATAAATTGCTTGTATCAAAACCCTCTTCATAAGATTTAGGCAAATCAATATTTGAAGTCAGAATATTTACTCCTATATCAACAAATGGCTTATAAGCCATCGCTACCACAAAAATCATCATTATCAAAAATAAAATACCAACTATAGTATCTTTTAATTTATTAATATATTTCATATATTCTCCTAAAATATTTTAATGACATCTATCATAATTTCGTTTTGCTTTAACACAAATAGCTTTATTTAGTTCTTCATCAGATATATTAAGTTTATTTTGCAAATATTTAATAGCTAAAATAACATCAGCCATTTCTTCCAAAATATGCATTTTATCTTCTGTTTTACCACGAATTAGTTTTGTTAAAGTCTGCTGTAATTCTGAACATTCCTCAATACAAATAATAACATGTTGAGAAATAGTATAATTTTCATTAACATTTTCTGCTACATAGTCTATATAATCTTGTAATTTTTCATCTGTTAGACTAATACTATTAAATTTTTCTTTAAACTCATTTAATTCCATATTATATCTCCTTTTGAACACTTTTTTATATCCTCTGGAAGTTCATACAAAACAATTTTTCCAAATTCTGCTGCCACTTGGAAAATCAAGTTTTTTTCATCTTTATTTTTATTAATTCTTATTACATAATCACGACAGCCTCTTTTTTTATATTCCGCAGACATTACAAATAAAGGATTATTCGCATCTGTTATATTGACATATTCAATATCAATTCCAATATCAATAATTGCTTTTGTAAGTTTTTTGAGAGTCATAGGTGTACTTAAATCAATGTGTAAATACTCATTCATACCCTCTGCTAATTTTTGAATTGTTTCATGCGTATATTCTATATCTAACACATATGTATCTTCTTTCTTTAATTATACATATAGTATATCACATAATAATTATATATCGTGTAGTTTTGTGTATTTTTCTAATACATATTTAAAATAAAAGGTATAGTAAATAACTACACCTTGTTTTGCAAATATTTTTTTACTCATTAATTATCTTTATGCTATAAATTTTTTCTGCATCAATTTTATAAATATTGTTATCTTTATCTTTAAGAAACACTTTATTATTTTTATTTTTCATATAGTTATTTAAAATATTATTATCAATTAAATAATATCCATCATTTATTTTTTCATCCGTAAAATAAATTATATTTTTTGTATCTACATAAACAATTGTATTATCAGATGTTTTATTCTTAGAAATAGCATCTATTTCTTTTGCGTCTTGTTGGTTCCTATATTTATTTATATCTTTAGATGCATAGTTTGCAAACAAACATATACATATTGCTATCACTATTAAGGTAAATATTTCTGCGAATATTTTTATACATTCTGCAATATATATATTGTCGATTTTATCTTTCATAAATGTTTATCCTTATTTGGTATTTACTTATACCTTTTATCTTTCTTTTTTCTTGTATGTAAGATAAATTTCTTAAAATCTTCATAAGAAGAAAAATTAATATATTTACCTTCAGTTACATCAAAACAATCAGTATCACAAGCAAGTTCATATTCATTAGATGAAACAATGATATATGTCTCCATACCCATTTTTTCACTATCTTCTAAAACTAAATCAAATAGACTTTTCATTTCAATCACATTATCAATTGAATATCCACTATCCATAGCATCTAATAGAATAAATCTCTTTTTAGATGTTATTTTTTTATTGTCTATATCACAAGCTTCTCTGAATGCTTTGGCAAATTTAGTAGACACATCATTTACTTCTCCGGTCAGAATAAAATTTTGCCATTTGCTTGCTATTTTTGACAAATTAAGAGTAATATTTTCACCCTCTGATGAAGTCCATGCCGTAGCAGCAAAATTTATATCTCCTAAAAATACACTTTCTCCAATTGAATTTGAGCCACCATCATGTTCATTATTGTAAAAGAACATAGGTATTTTTCCCTTATGTAATTCTTCTTTTATATTTTCAAGCATAGTACTCTTACCAGAGCCATTGCATCCAACCAAAACAGTAAGTCCTGGTTTAAATTCAACTTCTTTTCGCCTACATGTACTAAAACCCTCATCATATGGATTACGCCAAGTCTTAATCTTATGCATTATTATTTCCTTTCATTCATAATTTCTAATACATCATATTTAAAATCAGCCCAATGTTCATAAATATTTTGATGTTCAGGTGTTGATTCATCTGTTATTCTTGTAATAAATTTATCAAATTCATGCATTTTATCTATTATCTTATTATCAATTTTATCCATATTATATATCTCCTATAAAATTATATCATCAATACGAACTACATCTTCATCTAAATCGAATATTTATTTTCCTTTCTGACTATTTTTAATGTGAACTACCCACCACCCAAAGGGTAGTGGGTTTTACGCTCCCTTTTTATAAATATCTTGTAAAAACAAAAAATCATTTATTTTAATAGAGTCATCTTCATTATATAAAATTGAATCATTATTTTTTATAATAATATTTGGATAAAGCTTAAATAAATCATTTAAATAATCATTGATTTCTTTTAATCTTGTTACATCATATTTATTTTGCCTTTTTTTATTACAAATTTCTTTATATTCACTAATTAAATCATCCACTTCTACATCATTTATATGAATAATATTTACAATAAAAAATCCTATTTGTTTACCATTAAACATAGAATAATAAAAAGGTATTAATGTTGTCATAACATTTTCTCCTATATATTCTAAATTTTCATTCCAATCATAATCATACTCCGGTTCTGATGTAGTTTCTTCTAAACATAAGACTGGAATATTTGTTTTAGTATCATCATTATACATATTATAAAAACAAACATTCATATCATCAGTGTAACCATATTTTAATAATTCTTCTTTAAAATTATCTATACTATGTAATTTATAAAATGGTACATTCTGAATAATAACTTTATCTAATAAAATCATTTTTTTCTCCAAATTATTAATCTATTAATTTCCAAGCAATTATATTATAATCATCTTTTAATCTTCTTCCATTACTTTTTAAAACTAACTTATCAATACCTAATTTTGCATTTTTAAGCGTTTTATAAGCCCCACCTCTAGCTGAAAATACAATTTTATCTTCCTTTAAATCTTTTATTGCAAATAAATATTTAGGATTACAAATATCCTCATTCTCAGTAAATGTTTTTATATCCATATTTAGCATTTCTACTTCTTTATCTGATATAGGGCAATTCCATTTACTAATTTTATCATTCATTTCCAATATTTTGGCATAAGTATCATTTGTACTTGTTATAACCTCATTGATTTTAGATGACATGATAACTGTTCTGTCATTACTTGCTCTAATAAGTTCATTAATTTTCTCTATAAGTTCATTTATTTTGTTTTTTAACTTTTTATATTGCTTCATTTACAATCCCTTCCATATCTAGTACAAATTGAGAAACACTTTCATCCCCCATAATCAGTTCACAAGCCATATGATAAGCATTTACAGTAGAAAATCCTTCATTAACCATTAAATTTTCAACCATATCTGTGATTTCATTTATATTTTCTTTAGTGAAAATTTTCTCTATATAATCATTTTTTAACCAATCCTTGATTTGTGATTTTAAATTATTTCTACCCATATATGTACTTTCTCCATTTCTATTTAATATCTATATCTGAATAAATTTCTTGTCCATTTGAATATTTATGATTTAAGGTTACTGAAATAGTATCACCTACTTTTGCATTTTTAACTTTTTCTGGTGGCATATTAATATCTTCTTCAGTATACGTTTTTCCATTATATTCTACTGAAATATTCCAATGCCAATGCGTTCCAGATGCATACCAATATTTACAATCTACATCAGTGACTATTGCATCTACACATTCTGTTTTATATGTTATTTCATCTTTTGGTATAGAATAATTGTTATATTTAGCAAAAAATTTAAAACATCCTACAACCAAAAAACTAATACAAAATAATGATACAATTGTAATTGATATGTATTTTACTATTTTCATCACTTAAAGCTTCTTTCTATATCTCTCTTAATTTGTTTCTCTTTAAGAGCATTTCGCTTATCGTATGTATGTTTTCCTTTACATATTCCAACAAGCATTTTACATTTGCCTCTATCATTAAAATATATTTTTAAAGGTATAAGTGTATATCCATCAGTTTTTAATTTATTTTCTAATTTGATAATTTCTTTCTTATGCGCAAGTAATTGTACTTCTCTATCTACATCAATATCATAACTATTTGATGTTATCCAAGGTGTAATATGCATACCTCTTATAACAAGATTTCCATTCTGTATCTGTACCCAACTATCTTTAATATTACACATTCCTTCATATATACTTTTTACTTCATTTCCACGTAAACTAATACCACATTCAATAGTATCTTCTATGAAATAATCATATTTTGCTTTTCTATTTTCAATAGTTGGTTTACTCATTATTTTTCTCCCTATAATATAATTCTGCTTTTAAACTTTTTATTACATATTTTAAAGCCTTAATATATTCTTTGGCATAAATAATATCATCTTCTAAGTCTGATGGATTTATACCATTTCCACAATCTAAATTATATTTAGTATAATTTAAATTATCTTTAATAATGCATTTGAAATATTTAAGATTATGAATAGCTTTCTTTAGTTTTTTATCAGAAATTTCATTTGGACTATTATAATATTCAATAGCAGTTTTAATTGATTTACGATACTTACTTTTTTCTTTGGAATCTTCATATCCTAAATACCAAGATAAATTTCTCCAATTTTTCATTTCTTTTAATGTTTTTAAAGCTTTCTTTGTATTCATTAATATATTCCTCTATTATCTAATACTTCTGAAATTCTATCCATAGCTGTATTCAAGGCTTTCTTAATATTGCCCTCGGTATTTACAAAGAACTCTTCTTTAAATGACTTATAATCATCTTTGATACCATCAAGAATATCAAACATCTTATCTAATTTCTTATTAGAAAAATCCTCTTTTCCATCAAGAAAATCTGCTGCTCTGTTAAGAGCTTTAATTCTCTTTTCTGTATTATTAATATCTCCTGTATACTCTCTAACCCTGTTGTCTAAACTTTCCATATCCTTATTTGCAAAATCTCTTAAAATTTTTGCTGCTTTACTATTTTTCATATTTTTATCTCCATTCTTCTAATTAAACACATATTTATTACTACAAATCATAATCATAATCTTCATAATCACAATTATCCTCTGCGCAAAATTCAACCGAAATTCCTGCGCCAAAATTTGCAATCAAAAGTCCTCCGCATTTTGGACACCGATTATTGCATTCTCTAATATCTTCTACAAATTCTTCATCTTTCCCAAGTTTAATATCTTTTCTTGTTTTCATTTCTTTTATCTCCAATTCATAATCAACACATATTTTAATTTCAAATACTCATTGTTCCATCCAAATAATCATTTAAACCTTCAAAATAATCTTCGTTTGGCTGTTCCTGATGAGTAAATCCCTGTTCACACTGTTCTTCATAAGTTGCCTTCTGTGTCTCTTCATAAATAATTTCATCAATTCTATTCATTTCTCTTATCTCCAATTCTTTATTTCTATATCTATTATACCATATACACATTATAACTCGTGTAGTTTTATATATTTTTTTAATATTCTTCAGGCAGTAATGCAGTTACTATATGTATACCAGTTTTATATTCATCTAAAATCATCCAAAATCTGATTTTATCTTCCTTATTATCTCCTAATTCATACACAAATGCTTGTAAATAATCCGCAGTATTTGAATATTTTTCATCAATCATCCAAAGTGCTTTACTAACAATTTCTTTTGCTTCATCCCCAAACTTTTCAGCAAAACCTTGTGTCATATATGTTCCTGCAACATTAATAAAATCATAATTACCTTCACATTCCTGATTTTCTAAATATAATTTTCCTTTTAACATAATGTATACCTCTTCTTTTCTATATATTATTTATCACTTATGAATATCATACTTTATACATATCAAATTTCCGGTAATATGTTAATCATAGATAATATATCTTCATGCAATACTGTAAGCCAACCTCTGATAATATCATTGGCTTCATTTATTAGTGTATGGTAATTATCATCATTAATTTGAGTTCTTGGAAATTGTTCAAGATTAAAGCCAAATATATTGCCTTTAATGACATATTTATTAGTATTTATATCTTTTTCAATACGACAATAATATGTATTTTCTGTATCTAAATCTATTTTTACAATATCATTAAGTTTTTCATCATAGCTTAAATAAGTTAATGAATTACGTTCTGTAATTATTTTCCAATTATCATAAGTCTCTATTTTCATATGTTGAACCTACCTTTCAATTATTCATTCAACAATATCTCTTTTCACTATATTTAGTATAACATATCAGTATTATAATTCGTGTAGGTTTTACTCAAGTAATTAAAAATCAAATTCATAAAATCTGTTAATTCTTCGGTAGTCAAAATAACACTATTATCTTCTTTATCATAATCACTTATAATAATAAGTAGTATTTTTTTAGCTGAATCTTCTAAATCTGTTCCATTAAAATAATTTATAATTTTTTCAAAAACAGCTATAAAATTATCATAATCATTTTTAAATCTATTATTAAATTGTAAGCAAAATAATTTATTTTCGTTTCCAATTGGTGTTATCTTCATTTATTTCTCCTATTGTTTAAATACTATGACTAATTTTAGGGTTTATATGTTCATCCATATTTAATGATTTTAAAATATATTGATAATATTCAATTATTTCAGTATTGTAAGTATCACAGTAATGTAAGTATTGAATTTTATTAACTAAGTCTTTATTATCTAACAATAATACAGCACTACAAAAATTAAATAAATGTAACATATCACATATTTCATCAATATCAAAAATAATTGTATTATCTTTTTCATCATATCTATTTAAAATAATATTATATAAATTATCAATTGTATTTTTTAGGTCTGAATTATATGCAGGCTTTTTTAAATTTTTAAATATTACTAATAATGCTTCATAATCATCTTTATCATCAAATTTATAAATAATTTTATTATTATCTGTATAAATATTCATTTTTTGAATTGCTCCTTATATATTATCTTTGATATTTAATTTTAATTATAAATGTTTGTTATTAGTATCGTATAAAAGTATACTTTTCTATTATTTTGGATTAAATTTATACAAAAAAATAGCTCTATACAAGATTATATAAATCTTAATACAGAACTATTATAATAGTTATTTTTCTCTATATGGCTCCGGCAATGGCATCCATGCTCTCATACCGCCATTAATTCTTCCCCAAAACCATGTTCCATCATACTGCTGCCTTTGTACTTTCGTTACCATTCCTCGATTTGTGGTAACAAGTACATTGATTACTTTCTTATCTTTATACCTTTTATCATCTTCAGGCATATGCCCCTCTTCACATTTAATCCAATTTAAATCCATAAGTAATATCTCCTTAATTTTTCCAAATTAATTCTTTACCATTTACGTCTTTATATATACACTTCATTTTTGTACTTCCACAATTCATACATATATATTTAACATTACGTGGTCTTGTTACATATTTCTGTTTATTGCCACATTTTCTGCATTTTACAATATATCTAGGTTTTATATGTAAATCTTTAGCATTACATTTTGTATAAATTTTATAATCATAATTATTTTCTATAAGTTTTTTGTAGGATTTCCAAACCTTGCCATGATTCATACAATTAGGACAAGTATGTAATAACTCATGTAATATAATAGATATAACAGTATCAGAACTTATTGTATCATCTTCCCCTAAAAGACGCATTATATCAATTTCATATTGATTATTTTGAAGTCTACAATATCCCCAACATTTTCTGATACGGCCATTATATTTTATAGATATATTATTACTTATAGGAATATTTAAAGAAGTACATATATTTTTGGCTTGATTAAATAATTCATCTAAATTTTTCATATAAATATTTCTTACTTTTATCAGTATCTTTATTATTCTTACATTTAGATTTTTCTTTATTATTATTTAATGTGGAATTAAATTTCCCCATATGTCGCATACACTCTATCATATCAAATACGTCAAATTCTCCTTTGTTTCATCATCCACAGACGGATTATTATTATCCTTTTTTGTGTTTTCCTTTTCTATATTTTTCAGAATATTAATAGTATTCTTTATTGCCTTATTTAATTTCTTTAGCTGTTTAATATCTTCCTCACTAACAACTAAATTATCATTTAAATCAGACAAAGGAATTTCTGTTGATAATTTATCTTCATTTGCAGCATATTTCTCTTTTGCTGATTTTAAATCAGCCTTTACTAATGCTTTTAATTTCTTTAATTGTTTAATATTTTTCTGTAGATTTTCTGATGAAATATCAGAAGTAGTGTCATTAACAGTCAAAAAACTTACTGTATCTGCCACTGATTTTTTCATCTTATTTAATTTTTTGTCAGAAATACTATTTGTAGGATTATTATTTAATCCATCAAAATATACCTTAGATGCTTTATCAAGTTTATGAGCAGTTTTTGTGTTATTCATAATATTATATCCTTTCATTAAAAACCATAAATCTTTTTGATATAATTATTATATCATGTACTGCTCATATTTCGTGTAGTTTTTATTATATTATTTTTTCAGAAATAATATGTCTGGTATCAACAACAATTTCATCTTCACCTCTGCTGTTTAAATAACATATCATATCTTCTTTTTTTACTACTGCTTTTAACATATAATTATCCGGGCTATTAAATCTATTTTTAAACCATTCTGCTGTTTTTAAATTTTTAGTCCATGATAACCCTTTTGGATTATGATGTTGGGAAATACCTCTATAAAGAGTTAATTCATCCGGTAAGTTCTTCCATATCTCATAATCATCATCTTCCATTAAAATATGTTTATCAGCTTGTCTAAACCATTTTATCAGTGTATTAATACTTACATTTACATCTCCATTAGGATTTTCAGCCATTATCCACGATAAACCAAGTATTTCAGAAAAATCTTCTAAAGACATATAATCTTTTGAAAATTTTAATGCTGTAAGTCGCCAATTTTTATCCAATAATAAAAATAATCCAGTTAAATTATCGGATTTATCAATTAATATATATATTGTGTTTTTCCATATATTAAAGTTTTCTTTTTCTTTACCTTTTTCAACTAAATTTATTATTCCATTTTCCATAGTATTTACAACTGGACTATTTGAAAAAGGATGCTGTATAACTAGACCGCCTAATAAAGGCTCTATTTCTACTGCAAGAAATAATGTTTTAAATGTTTCTTTTACTTTTAATAAATTTGTTTCCTTAAGCATTATATATTCTCCTAATTCTTTTTAATTATTGTTAATATACTTTTATCATATTACAATTATTCAAAGTAATTGTCAAAGTAAGGTTTAAAAATCATCTCTTTTTATATTAACTATTTATATATATAATACCATAATTATTATATATTTCGTGTATTAAAAAAGTACTATTACTTTTACATAATAGTACTTCTCTTTTTAAGCTAATTCTAATCCTTGCTCTTGTTCTTTATCGTCTTTTAATATATTAAAGTCATCAATACATTCAGACATCTTATCAATTGCATTTTTTTCAAATGCTTTATTTTGACTTTTAATTGATGGATAATCTTCTTCATTAAGTATATTATATGCATAATCTAATTCTTGCATTGAATAAAATAATGCATAACATATTGAAGAACGTATTACATCTTCAATATCTACTGTATTATTTTCTTTAACAAAATCTTCAGCTTGTTTTTCAATATTAAGATAATTTATAAATATTGTTTGTCCATCATCATATACTCCCCCAAAATTATTAGTTCCGCAGAAAAATACAATATCATCATCAATTATATCTCTTAAATCATCTCTTATGCTTTCATCTTGATTGTCTAAATCCTCATCATATATAAATACTATATGATTTATACATGATAACGAATTATCATCAGCGTTTTTTAATAAAAAATCTGCTAATTTATCTTTATCAAGATTATCTTCTATTTTTTTATCCATCATAATTCTAGCTATCAAATTATCATGGGTATTATTTTTAAAGTATATTGCACTTAAATCATATACTTCATCTTTTATTATAAGCATATCATTAGAAAAATCTTTCTTATAATGTAATCTGCTTACATTTTTTGTTTCTGCATTATTAAATATTTTTAATTCCGGCAAATGTGATTTTTTATATGCTTCTTTTTCTTCTTTAATTGTTTCTAAAAATTCTTTAGTCAATTCTTTAGTCATTTTATTTTTCCTTTATATTTAAACAGCATTAAACTGTTTACACTCATTATATATTTATACTATACTTTACTTAAAAATGGAACTATACAATATACATAATTATACCTTTTATTTTTAGTAAATTTGACTATAGTTATATTTTTTCTAATCAAAAACATCTAAAATAAAGCATAGATGTTTATTATATGTATTTATATACTTGTAATTTATTTTTCTATATATAGTATCGTAAAAAATCAATATTTTCGAGGTTAAAAAATAAAAAAGTAGAGGAAAATTCCTCTACTCTAATGTTATTTCATCTTTTTCATTTTCTAATATATTCTCAATTACCTTATTTATTTTAGTTATAAATTCATAAGCATTATCAATACCTTTATGCCATTCATCTAAATTATTTTCTTGCAATTTGAAAAAACTATTAAATTCAGCTTCTACTTTATTTGTTATATTATTATATTTTAGTATGGGATATGGAATAAATTCTTCATATTTGCATTTTATATCAATATTTAACATCGGTATTTCGTCAATAGGGTCTATATATTTTGTTATATAAGCAATATATCCATTATCTTCAAATTCAGTTTTTTTAATCATAAGAAATTTCCTCTATACCATTTATTTTAGATAAATTTTTATCATTTTTACTATAAGATATTATCATTTCATCATATGTTCTATTAATGCTTTTATCATAAATTGATTTTATCGTATCTCCTACAAAACATGCAACTTCATGCCGATTAGATGTATCAATATACAAATCAAAATTAAAGTCATTAGCAATTTTATTTAATTTATCACATTTATCAATACATATATTATGTTTTATACTTCTATCTTCATCTTTTTGTTTATACATATATGAAGATACCTGATTCCATTCAGAAACAGATTGTGCATAAATTTCTATATTAATTACAGAATTACTGTACTCAACAAAACTATTAATTATATCAACTAAAGATAATAAATAATCATCTTTATTTTTAAATTTTGATTGCTTAATAGTTTTTATTAACTCATTAATTTCATTCATAAATTTTTTACCTCATATAATATTATAACACAAAAATTAATAATAGTTACAAAGTAGAGGAAAATCCCTCTACTTTATTCTATCATTCCAATTTTCAATGCCATGTATATTGAGCTGTAAAAATAAAGCACATAATACAGCTATAACAATACTATTGCCAAACTGTTGATATAATTTACTATTACTGTTTACAGTACTCATAGCATCAATTACATCATCAGTTACATCCATTAATCTGCCACATTCTTTAGGAGTTAATTTTCTTATACGATATTGTGTACATATATGTGGATTAGCATATCCATGACATCCGGCTGATACAGTCGGAAATAATCCTTTATCACTTACTACTGTTCCGCATTGACTGCCATCACTGCTTATTTGTCCTACTCTTTCTATTATTTTCTTCCCATTACGTAATGTACTATTTCCACAAGTAGGTGTTATTGTTCCAATTCTACTCTGTTCATCTGGAATGTTATTATTATAATCATCATAAATTATATTTTCCAGTACTAAATTATCTTTCTGTACTGATGTAAGTGTATTACTTATACCTTTTTCGTTTGGCTCTAATCTCTGCTTTGTTGGAAGTCCAGCTTGTCTTATATTAGGATTTTCAATTGGTCTACCTCTCATAGCTACGATAGTTGTATCTATAATTTTAGGTTCATGATTTCCACCACCACAAGTATTAAGTGTCGGACTACATGCATTACTATCATATACTCTGCCACATTGAGGATTTTTAAATCCATTATCATCCATAATATTTCCAAGCTGATTTACATTTTTCTCAACTAATACTTTTACATCAGGATTACCACTTGTAATTGTAGGACTACATCCATTTTCATTATAAATTTTATTAGTTTTATCATAATTACTTGATTTAATTTCAAATTCAGTAATTGCTTTATCAAATTTATCTGTTTCAATTCCAAGCAAATCTTTTAATTTGTACCATATATTTTCATCAGGTATAGCAAAACACCTGTCATTTCTAAAATAATGACTTACTTTTGTTAAAGAAATATTTAAAGCATCTGCAATTTCTTTATTTGTTAAATGCTTTTCAGTTCTTTTATATCTAAGTAAATTACATAATTCATTAACATCTAAATCATATTTTCTTACTTTTACCTTTGTTTCTACATCATATTTCATAATAGATGGTTCAATTACTTTACTTGGGTCTTTAAATTCTGTTGCTGTAAGCGTTCCAAGTATGCCATTACTATCATATACACGCCCTCTTTGACCACCTGTAGGAAGTTGTCCTACTACATTAATTTTACCCTCTATTACAGCATTACTACCTCTATTATTAAGTCCTTTATAATCTCGTGCAAGAAGTGTTGCTGCTACATCTATATCTTTCCCAAAAGTCTTTCCCTGGTCTTTTACTATGCAAGGCCTTTGAGAAATAACCATATTTCCACTACTTCTTAAATTACCTATACCACTGTCATATCTAGCTGGTATGCAATTAGCAACATTTCTTTCACCCGGCTTATTAATTGTTCCATCAACACATATTATATCTTTAGGATTTGGCAGTACACCTCTCTCTAATAATGACTTAATAAGTTCTTCAGCTTTTTCATTATTAATATAATATTTTTCATCTACATTTTGTTCTAATATATCTTTAACACATCTAGTAAGAGGTATTTTTTTAGGAAATGTATATGTAGCATTTTTATCAAGTATTGATACCATAAAACATCTTTTTCTATTTTGTGGCACTCCATAATCGCAAGCATTTAAAATCTCATGGAAATTACTATATCCAAGAGATGATAAAAATTCTTTCCAATCATCAAAATCTTCTTTATTTTTTCCAGAACATACTTGTGGTACATTTTCCATCATTAATATATCTGGTAATTCTAATTCATGTTCTACTGTTTCCTTAAGTATTCTTTCAACTTCCCATAACAGACCTGAACGAGTACCACTACCCTTTTTCATACCCATTTGCTTACCAGCGAGTGAAAGGTCAGTACAGGGAAAAGAATAAAACATCATATATGTATATTTATCTTTATCTACAATATTTAATTCATCTGCATGAACTCTGGTAATACTTCCTAAGTTATTATTAGCTTTAAATTCATTATATGTTTTTCTCTGCCATGCTTCTCCTTTTCTTTTAATAAATTTTTTATCAATAGGGTCTTTACCATTAACAGACAAACATAAATTATTTAATTTCTCTATAACTTCATCTTGTGATAAATCTTTACTATAATCATAATCATCTACTTTTTCTGTTAATGTCTCATGCATAGCTTTATATGATTTATTACTATTTATATCCCAATCACTAATGCAATGGCTTTCTACATTAGCTCCTATTCTATGTAATGCTTGAAATTGTGTTCCAATTCCACTGAAAAATTCAATTAATCTTATCGGCTTTTTAATAGAAAAATTGGTTTTTACACCCATATTCATATAGTCCAAAAGACTATATTGGTTTAATACATTATTTTTTTTAGACATTTAATCTCCTTGTGCAATTTATTCCATTGACAAAAAGACCAAATATGTTTATGATATATAAACGTAAATGACCTACTTTTGCAATGGGTTGTTTCGTTAGTTCTTATAGGATGTAATCAGGTCGCCAAACTTCATTACATCCTATTTTTTTTATTTCCTATATATTTAGTATCGTGAATTGCACGAGTTTTCGAGGATTAAATTTAAAAAATATTGTACAAAAAAGACACCCTATTTCTAGGATGCCTTTAGTTAATATGCATTTAATATGTAGTTCTATCAATAAGTAATAAGAGCAGATACATATTACCAATTACACTATTTACATTTTGTTTGGAAATATCATAATCAATATCTGTATATGATGCCTCATCATCTATTACAATATCATCTGTATATGTAAGCTCACATACTACATTCATTACATCTTTATCAGTCTCACTAGTCATAATAAGCTTATCTGGTAAATTTGTATCTTGATTTACATACATTTCATATGAAATTGTTTCATTACTTGCTCTTAAAACATCATATATCTTATCACCATCTTTTATTGTTTTCTTATATGTATAAGCTCCATTATATGTACTTGTACCCTTTAAAAAATCAGAAAATTTAGTACTTTTTGATTGTATTTCACTTGCAATGCTATTATCTTGATTTGCATTTGCATTATTTAAAAAATCAGAAATATTTATTTTTCCTTTTACTGCATTATCAGATAATGTATTAAGCAAATATAATGTATCAGATGTTTTCATAAGACCAATCTCTTTATCTTTTAATTTACAATATATCTTAAGTCCATCAGTACCACTATTTCCTTTAAATGTTTGAGCTAATTTAATATTAATATCTTCTGGTTTAATATTATCATAGCTTTCAGTCAGACTATTGAATTTATCAAGCCTTGTATCTGTTACTTTTTTACTCTTATTAACAAGCGACATTGTAATACTTGCTTCTACACCATTTATATCTAATTTATCAATATCACTGATATAATTCTTATAATCAGATTTAGCTTTTAATTTTTCAAATGTTTTATTACTATTTTTTTCATGTTCAGTCATTTGAACACTTTCTGTATTAGTTATCTTACCACATGCTGTTATACTTGAAAAACACATTGCCACTATTAACATAATACTTATTATTTTCTTTTTCATAAACAAAATTCTCCTTATCATTTAAATTTTAGTTCCTATAATAAGTATCGCAAAAAAATAAGATTTTCTATTATTTATAAGTAAAAAAATAAAGGGTATAGATAATATCTTGTCCTAACCTCTATGCTTAAGCTTAGATGTTGTTGATACTGTCTATACCCTTCATATTTATTTTTATCATATGCTTCAGTAAATATTTCAGCAAAAAAAATCTGAAATAAAATCTTTTGAAGTTTCATTTAATTTTAATTCATTTTCACTATCTATACAATTTCATCTATTCCTTCCTCATGTATTTTATCTGGAAATTTAATATTTCTATATGTACTTATATTTTTATTATCTAATAACATTAATCTAGTCGTAACCCAATTAAATTACCCTTCCAATGCATATCAATTAATTTCTTTGCATCATCATATAAATATGCACCTGAATCATTAACTGCATCAGCTAATCGTTTACAACGCTTATTACTTTTAGTTCTATCAATATTTCTTTGATACTCGAATAAATTATTTTGTATAAGAATATCCTCATTTCCAACAAAATACCAACAGAAATAGCCGTTACTATCTCTACCTAAATACATATAAAGACTTCTCCACAAAGAACCAGTATAATATAATTCACCTGGAACTAAGTCCTTTGCAGATACAAATATCGACTTTTTCTTTTCTTCTTTATTCATGAATGCTGATAACTGTGGTAATTTTTCATTAAGCATTTTATTTTTTGTATACCACTTAAGTAATTCATTATCCTTATCGTAAGAAACATAGCCAAAATCACAATATAAATCTGGTAGACCTTTCAGTTTCAAAATACAATCTACATCACATCCTGTATGCATTAACTGTTCAGCTATAGAAATTAAAAATTTAACCTGAATATCATAATGCGCAATAGTCAACACTCTCCAATTCTCTGTAGATTGTAATAAAGCCTTTGCAAGAATATAAAATACAAACTGTTCATCAACACTTGTACCTAAATAAACTCCAAGTCTACCGTCCTTAAATAAGTAAACATGGCCAAAACTAATATCTTTTTTCTTTAAAAACACATTATCATTAAAAACCAATCTCTCCATAATTTTACCTCATCAGCTCTCCGAATTTTTTCTTTAGTGCAACTTTCATATTATACATTCTATCATCTGCCTGCTTTTGTAAAGCATCAAAATTACTTCTAGCTTTTATAAATTATTTTTCAAAATAAATTTTATAATTTCTTTACTACATTAATATTATATCATATTAAGTTTATATTTCGTGTACTAAATAATATATTTCTAAAGTATTTAAATTATATACTGCTTCGGATATAAATATTTATAAAAAATAGAGAGTATAGAAAAAATCTATACCCTCTAAATTTATTAAACACCACTTCTATAGTGAACATCCTGATATTCAGCATCTTGTATATTATAGGTATTGTAAGCATCTGTTTTAGTACTGTGTTTAGTACCAATAGAAGAATACTTAATATCTAATAAATCATTATATGCTGTAGTTCCATCGGAATGCTGTTTTGTAGTGCTTGGAGTTGATAAATGTTGTAATACATAAGGTGGTATACGAACTGGCTGAATCCATACTGTTGATAAAGTATTAATACCATTTGGAATATCATAGCCTCTATTCATTCTATTATCTTCTGATAATTGATTTTCAGCTATTTCTGTTTCCATTTCTGTATTAATCTTATAACGTGTATCAGCGTCATAATCCAAATCAATATGTTCTACATATCCATATGTCCAAACTGAAGCAATTCCTAATTCACCAGCAAAGAAATTATTAGTTCCTTCTGCTGTTAAATATGTGGTATAAATACATTCATTTACCTCATGGTAAATAACATCCCAAGGCTTATTATTATCTGAAGGTGGTTTTGTATTGCTTGGATTATCTTTTATAATTGGCTTACTTTGTGGTATGTCAATTTCCGGAATAGTTTTATCATTATTATTCTGAAGCTTTTTAAGTGTTTCATGTGTTAATGAACTATTTCCTTGATAATCAATAGCGTAGATATAAATTCCTAAGTCTGCTGAATGTCTAAATTGTGGTTCATTATAAAGATTTACTTTAAACTTATATGTTGAACTATATGGATATTTTACACCATTATAGTAAAAATCATATTTAGTTTGAACTGTCTTACTATTATCTATAGTAAGCTGATAATCTTTATAATTACCTTTATTTTCTTTATCATAGACATAAGCATGAACTTCTCTAATTCCACTAGCATCATTTCCACTATTATTTTCATTTACTTTAACTGAAATATTTGTGAATAAATCGCCATCAAAACCTTTATTTGAAACAAGAGTAATCTTTTTCTTAGTAACTTCACTAAGAAGTGTTTCCTGTTCAATAGATACATTACTAATTACCGGAGTAATTGTATCAATCCATTGAGCATAAAGATTAAGTTTTAATTCTTCTTCACTCATAAGCTGTTCTTTAGTAAATTCACGTTTAAATAATTCCCATGTTAATTGACTAGCTTCATTATAAGTATATCTACTTCCATTAGCTGCAGAGTTCCACTTATTTGCATAAGTCCAACCTGTTCTACCAAAACCATTAGTTCTTAATATAATAGGTTTACTCTTTTTAAATTCTTGTGCGGCAGTAGAACCACTTGTGTTTCTATTACCATTAAAAATTATATGATAAGTAGTTTCTTTCCATTCAGCAGTAATTGTAATATCTTCTGCAAAGTAATTATTTTTTACTGCCATTGTAAGGGTTTTAGCAATTATAGTATTGCCTTGAGTACCTTGCTTATCAGATAAATTCTTAGGAAGATAATATCTCATAAATATATTACCTTGTTTCTTAGGTTTATCTATTTTAGAAACGACTTTCGTACAATTCTTATCAAAATAGAAACCATTATCATATTTCTCATATATTACTGTAGTACCTGTATAATCAGCTTGTTGATTATCTAATGTAATAGTGTATGTATTAGCTGTCCAATGTGCATAGATTGTTGTTGCTGTATGCCATGTAAATATTGTATTATCATCTACTTTTGTTCCACCAGTAGGAGATGTATACCATCCATTGAAAGTCCAGCCTCTCATTGAAGGGATTGGTAAAGCTTTACTACTTCCGTTATTAGTTCCAAGTTTATTCTTGTAAATAATAATACGTGAAGTTTCTGAACTATTATTTATAGTACTTGTTGCATTAGATGGCTTATTATAATTGAACTTCAAATTATATCTGAAATTAAATGTAGTAGCTTTAACATTAAAACCATCAAATTTATCATATGCATATACGTGAGTATTATACCAATTATATTCATCACGATTTGGTTTTATATGATTTTTAACATTTACAGTATAAGCATAATTATATTTCTTACCATCAACTGTATAATTGCCTTTTACAGCTTCATACCAAGGAGAAGAAATATCATCTTGACCAGCTTCATTTGTCCATGTCGGGAACCTAACAGATTTTATTATTCCAGTCGGAGTTGTTGATACATTCGCATAAATTGTAAATGTACTATCACTAGCTTGTTTAGTTAATACATCATTAATAATAGGCTTTGTTACAACTTGTGGTCTAAAATCTATATTGTTAGTTACATAAAATTCATATATAAGCTTATTATTAGTATTTGATTTTGGATTATATGTATATTTATTATTAGGTATTATTTCAAATTTAATATAATCCTTATAATATAAGCTTTCACAGAAATCTTGGACATTGCTATATAATTTATAATATTTACTATCATCTTTTACGCTTGGTTCACTATAAGGCTGTCTATATACATTAAATTTAATATCTGAATAGCCATTACCATTACAAATATCATCTAATATAGGATTTAAGTCTACAGTATATTTATTACGTGACCAATGAGCATAGACTTTAATATTATCATCAGCAATCCAATTATTTTTTGCTAATATATTTCCATTAGCATCTATAATCTGTGTTCCACCACTTACAGCAGTGTAATATCCTTGGAAAGTACGTCCTTTCCATTGTGGAATTGTTATTTTACTTGTATTTTTAGTTAATTGAGCATCTAAATACCAACCATTATCATAGTATTCATATAAATCAGTTGTTCCATTATTAACTACATCTGATTTTTCAACCATCTGATTATCTAATACTAAATGATAAACTTGAGCCTGCCATTGTAATTTAACAATAATAGATGAATTATTAGACTTGATTAAATTATTAATTTTTGAAACTGTATCTGTATTTTGATATTTTGTTGCTGATAAGTATAATCCGTTATCTGACTTCCATACATCACTTGTTTCAAAGGAATACCCTCTTTTGCTTATATTAGCATCATAAGGATTTAAAATATTTTCATTACTTTGACCATATTTAATAACAGTTGTTACATTTTTATAATTACTAGTTGTATTACTATTTTGTATTATACTGTTTGAAACAATATAATATTTATTTTGTGTAGTATTATTATATGGCTGATTATTTATTACACCACCGTTTGCATTATAAGTGACTGTTAATCTGTTTCTTGTATAATACAAATTGAATGTTGTACTATTATCAGCACTTACTGTTTGCTGTAATGATGAAATAACTTTATTATTTGCATCACGACATTCTTTAAATGTAAATCCTGTTTTTGAATATGTATTCGCGTTAATATTTATAGTTGTATCAGTAGTACTACCGATTGTAGTAGATACTTCTTTAGTATAACCATCATCATCTGCATTTTCATAATAGATATTTACTTTATAATTTCTATTTGAAGGCTTAAAATTAGCAGTTAATGTTGTATTACATAAACCTTGTGTATACTTGGTTCCTTGTAATTTACTTATGCTATCAGTATTACTATCAGTTTTTGTCCAACGTGTAAATTCATAACCTGCTTTATTTGGAACAGGATTCGGAATATCTTTAGTATCTCCATAATACATATTAAAATTCTGTGTATTATTGTTACCATTCCATGTAGCATTTATTTCAACTCCATTGGTAGCTTTATTCTTCGGTATTACAGTTAAACCATATATTGTATGATTTGATACAGCTTTATAACTAACATTTGTTGGTGGCATATTAAATGAATATGTTGGATTTGTCATGCCACTATTATCATTCCAGTTTTTAAATGTATAACCTTTAGCTGCTGATGCAGTTATTGTTACAGGCAAACCATAATAATAACTTCCAGCTCCACTAGTACTTGCTATACCATTATCTTTAGTAAGTGTTACTTTATATTTATTTCTATCAAAGTACACTTTAATTGTTGTTTTAGTATTAGCTGTAATGCCAAAATAATAAGTATTATAATTATTATTTCTATTTGTAAAATTAGATTTACTAGCATTTAAACTAAATCCTGTATAATTTCTAGCATAATTCGTATATGGTACATACCAACCTTGATTATATTGATTATAATTCATTTCATAAACTTGAGTTTCATCTACTTTAGTATATGTTGTTAAATTTTTATCTTGCTGATAAAACTCTAATTTATACTCACCTATTTCAGTATGTGATGGTATGTTATCCCATTGAGCATACAATTCTAATGAAGTAATATTATTTCTATATGAATCTTTATATAAAGTAACAGTACTACGTCCTTCATAATAAGTAGTTCCAGTCCCATCTTGCTTTGTATTCCAACATCTAAATGTATGCCCTGGATATTCAAATCCCGGATTTGTATTTGAAGCTATGTGTACAGTTTTAGATTCTTCCCTATAATAAAATGTTACTTTTTGCTGTGGAACCGAACCTGTACCACCATTACCGTAATATGTAATAGTACCCTTAGTCGGAGTATATGGAGTTTTTCCCCATTTTGCTTTCAATGTAGCATTTGAAGTATTTGAAGAATTAAATCTTGTAAAGTTTAAACCTTCTTGTGTAAAGTTACCATATGCATCAATTAATTGTGTATTTCCATAATAATATCCTTGGAAATAATATTTAGTACCGTCTGATGCTGTAAAGTTTTTAGGTGTTGTTATAGGTTCATTTTTCTTCACACTATAATTATATGGCTTATAACTTACTGTTACTGTACTATTTTTATCACCAATAAAATATTGTTCAGAACCTTTTTTCTCCCAAATAGCATACATATTTGTATCATATCTTGGCATATAGTACTCACCATCAGTTTGTACTAAAGGCGCCCAATAATCACTTATACCCGCAACAGCTATAGTTTTACCATTCTTATAAGCGTACACATGGGTATTAAAGCTAGTACGTTCATTATTATGGTCATGTAAATATACTACACAGCCCCAATTATAATATTGACCATTACGTGTCCAACCACCGTTTTGTTGCCAAGCGTTAGGCCACGCTAAATCATCTTGTCCATTTCCATCTGACCATGTTGGAAATTGGACTGCATCTGCTCCTTCTATATAAGCAAGCATTTCTACATAGTCACAATCAGATGCTACTGTTATACTTAATCTTTTTATATTAGAATTATTAAATGTATATACTGTATTTTCATTTGGTTTTAATACTCTAGTATTAGAATGTCCTAAATCAGCCCAACCTAATAATTTATATCCCGGTCTTGAAACAGTATATGAACCATTTCCAACACTATTACCTAATTTTAATTCTGAATCACATGTATATGTTTGAACAATATCATCATCTCTGCTATTTAACCAAACACCGCCATTTGAATTAAAAGTTATATTTTTATTACTTACTTTCCATTGTGCGTATAATGTAACAGTTCCACCATATGCATCGGCTCCATATGCACTGCCCGGCTGATAAGTAGTTCCAGTTCCATCTGCTTTTGTATTCCATCCTGTAAATGTATATCCCGGAGTTGTAGGCGTTGTAGATGAAAGATAAAGTGCACTTCCCCATTGCTTTATTTGGTCCGCAATGCCTGGATTATTTCCACCGTTTCCATCATAATGAATTGTGTGACGAGCGGCATAATTTAATTGTAATGTAGCATGAGTGCCTTGCCAAACACCTTCATCACAAGTTGCAGTTCCATCTTGTTGCTCCCACCAACCATTATTAGTCCTTCCTAGATATACAGCATTATATTTTTTTAACCATGAACTTGTATTTTGTGTCGGTGTTCCATAATTAAATCCCCCATAAAAGAAACAACTTCCACTATCTTTATATACACCAGCCCATAAATTTGAAATACCACCACAGATTCCACCTGCTGTATGCGCGCAGTTTATATCAATTTTTCCATAATATCCACTTGGCGACCATACGTCATCTTTTTGGTAATCTTTATATTTGTGTGTATATGTATTTATTGTATCATATGAATCACATTTTCCATTTAGATATATTCCTAAATAAGCATATCCTGCACGAGGAATAGATTCTACATTTACACTATCTAAATTATAATTATCTAATAATTCAAAATATTTTTTATTGATTTTATTATGGTTTTCATCATATGTTTCAACATTTTCCGTTAATTTAGTAAAATTATTTTTAGCATATTCTTTATCTTCTTCTGATAAATTCTGCCACCAAATAACTGTATTTTTAAATCCTGAATTATTGATAATATCTGTAAATTTATCATTAGATAATTTCTTCCAATTATCATAATCTAAAATACTTTTATAAACGGTATTTTCAGAAATTTCAACATGATTATTTTTATCTATAGAAACTGATTCTAAACTTAATATACCATTTCCTATATATTTTTTATCTATTGAACTTGGTAATACATATTGATTTAAAATATTTTTTAATTCTTTTGTATTAACATGTTTATCAATGGCTTTAAAATATGAAACTATTGCAGAAAGCTTTGCTGCACTATATGATGTTCCATTTCTATTATTTGCGCCATTATAACTTTCAGTATAAACATTTTCTCCAATTGTAGCATAATCAATAGCATCTCCATAGTTACTAAAAACACTATGTTGTAACTGTTCATTTACAGATGCTACAGTAATTACATTATCAAATTTTGCAGGAGTATAATACTTCACATTTGTACCATAGTTTCCGGCTGCCGCTACAACAATAATACCTTTAGCATTTGCTTCATCAATAGCTTCTTTTATTAATTCTGAATGAGTACTTGCTGTTGACAAAGAAATATTTATAACGTCAACATTTTGTTCTATTGCATATTTAATACCTTGGTATAATGATAATAATGTACCTTTACCTGCACTATCAATTACTTTAATCGGTAATAACTTTACGTTATCGCTAGTACTTTGTGCAATAATATAACTAATAGATGTACCATGTCCATTATCATCTGTTGCTTCATTACCATTTGTCTCGGCAGATTTTGTTGCAGAATAGTTTACACCACTTAAAACTCTGTCATTAAAAACATTTTTTGTATTACTATCAACTGTAATACCACTATCAATAACTGCAACTGTTACATCATTCTTACCGTAATCTTGTGATTGTAAATAATCTAAGAGTTCAGAATGTTTTTCAGAAGAGCTATCATTATTTGTTGTATTACTACTATCATAAGTTACTTCAGAACTTTCATTTGTTTCAGAATTTTCTTCTGTACTTATTGTTTCATTTTCTGCATCTTGAATTGTAATACTATCATTAAAATAAACACCATTAGTTTTATCAGCATAATTTTCAGCATTTTTTTTTGATTTAAATGTAATAACACTAGTATTATCATCTAAAACTTTTACTGTTGCATTATCTATTTTATTAGCATCTACAATTCCCTTGGCTATCAATTGCTTATCAGCATTTAAATAATCATATTCTTTATGCTTTACAGCTCTGATGCTGTCATCTTGAATATATTCATTATCAATAGCTAGTTTATCTGTTACTTTACTACTGTCAAAATCATTAGTAAAAACTGTAATAATTCCTATTACACTTACAATAATAAGTAAAGAAATAGAAATTATTCTGTTTTTATATTTATTTATTTTGTTTTTCATTCCTATTTCCTTTCTTACCTTGCATATATCTTAATAGTTTCATTTTCTGCTAAGCTATATGTTTTTGATTTTCCATTACATGTAAATGTATATGTGCCTGCATATGGAGCTGTAAATGTCTGCCATTGACCATTATAATTATAACTATTTGTTAATGTTGTTGATGAATTTAAATCTGGTATCGGTTTATTCACATAATTATATAATGAGTATTTCTCAAAATATTCCATTGTTCCTTTTGCCGGAACATCAACACCATCTATTGTATTTGCATTTAGTGTAATCTTATAGTCTTTCGCAACCCAAACAGCATAAACCGTGGTATTTGCAGTAAAATCTGTATTACTTGAAACAATCTTACCGTCTTTATTTACTACCATTTTACCTTTTGCCTGATAAGCAATTTCTAATTCTGTATTCTGCTCAGTATAATATCCACCAAATGTATAATTATCTCTAGTCGGTACACTTATATTTGAAATACCTGTAGTACAATTGGTATTTGTATAATTTCCAACACTAAATTTTTCAACAAATGAATCTGTACCGCCACTTCCACCATTTCTATTAAACGAAATTGTGTATTTACACGGCTCCCAAGAAGCATATATTGTACTATCTGATGTAAATAAATGATTCGTATTTGAATTATCAATTACTGTTCCATCCGCTTTAATAAGCTGTGTTCCTTTTCCACCAGTACTTGTATAATAGCCTTTAAATTCATAACCTATTTTTATCGGTACACTTACTTTAGTTGCTTTAGAAGTGCAAATATTGGTTGTATAATACCCATTATCATATTTTTCGTATATAGAACCAAAACCGCCTGTACCACCTTGGTCATTAGCTGTTATGGTAAATACTTTAGGGACCCATTCAGTTACCAATGTAAAATCTTTACCGTCATTTTCCTTATATATATAGGCACCATTTTCATATTTTATATTGGTATTATCTTCTCTATGCCATTTAGAAAATTCATAACCAGTAAGTGAAAAATTATTTGGATTTAAATATTCACCTGAATCATATATAAACTTTTGTCTATCCATATTTCCTGTAATATTTATTCCACTATTTGCTGTACTTGGTTTTTGTGCTTTAAAAGAAATATAATAAGGGTTTGCAGTAAATTGAGCTGTTAAAGTTGTATAATAATCAGTCCAACTTCCCCATGTAATATTACCGGTTCTTCCTTTTAAATTATTTATAAAACCATAAACACCTAATTCTCCACTCCAACCATTAAAGGTATATCCTTTTTGTGTTGATGTCGGTAATGTAGCAGGAGTATTATAGGCACCACTTATAGGATTACAGTAAGAACCACCATTTGAATTAAAAGAAATATGCCATTTTAAACCATAATCAGCTTTAGATACAAAATTTACAGCAAATCTTGATTGAGTAAAACCAAGTCCAATATAAACCTGCATTTCATCATTATGCATATAAGTTTTAAGATTATGGCATTGATTTCCACCACGACTCATACCATCCTGCCCATATTGATAATCACCGGTTGTTGATATATCTGAAGTTCCTGATGGTCTATAATTATTTGTTTCAGTAGCGGTAACTCTAATATAAGGTGTATAATGAGTAACATTAACTTTATCCATAACAATCTTATATTGATATTTATATCCAGATTTTGTTGATGTTTCTGAATAACAGCTTATAGTACCGCCTTGATGCCAACCTATTTGAGTAATATTAGTTTTATCTTCATTTTGTTTAAATGAAATATTTACCGGCTGATTACTATTAACCCAAAATGTTTTTGTTTTTAATTGTGGGTCTTTTGCATATACAGTGTCTATGTTATATGTATTTATTCCTACAACACAGAAACATATCAGCATTAAACCTATCATTATCTTCTTGATTAAATTAATATTATTTAATCTGCTTTTCATATCATTTCCTCCGTATTATTTCTTTTATGACATTTTTACTTGCCTATATTTAGTATCGTAAATTGGCTTACTTTTCTATTACTCATTATTAAATAATTTTGTAAAAAAATAAGAATACCTACATTTTAGTAAGTGTTCTATATTAAATATTAATTAACCCAAACAAATCACAACATCAAAAAGCTAGTAGGAATATTACTTCTTACTAGTTTTTTCTTATTTATATACTATTTATTTTATTATCACAATACAACCACTCTTTTAGTATTATCTACTAATGTGAAAAACAATCCTACAGATTTATTAATTATTACTTTATCATAAGCCTTTTGAGAACATATTGCATACAAAGTTGTTTCATTGTCAGTTTCCGCAGCTACATATCTATACCTAGACCTATTTATTAAGTCTTTACTCTTTAAAGACTGCTTTTCTGTAATTATGGCTTTTTCTACTTTGAGTGTTTCTATATTCACATTATACAATTTTCTTATATGATTAATGCAGTATACAGCTGTATATACAAATAATACTTCAAATAATATATCCCAAATTATATCAGAAAACAAAATATGCACAGATTCTTTTAACAATATATAAGCTATCATAATTACTGATAGTATTATCATTATTATTAACAGAAATATCCATTGTATAATCTTATTATTTCTATATTTATTTATGAGTCTTAATTCATCTTTAGATAATTGTTGATTTACCATTACTTATACACACTTTCTGAAGCGTATATTTATATTTCTTCTATATATTAGTATCGTAATAAGAGATATATTTCTATTATTTTTGCCTTAAATATTTACAGTTATATAATTACTATTTAATTTGTTGTATTCGATAAAGAAACTCCTGTGACTTTTTGAAAAATATCTGGTATACTGGGGATATAAATATATATATTACAGAAAGGAAACATAACATGAGCCACAAAAGAATTATTGGTCAAAAATTATCTGCTTACAGACAATTTGTAACCGTAAGTTTTAAATCAAATCTTAAAATAATTATTTTAAATGCTATAATAATGCTTGTTTTTGCAACATGGTTTTTAATTGGAACTTTAAATAGTCATATTAAAGATAACGCTGATTTTTTAATGCAATTATTTATGTTTTCAATTAGTTTTACAATAGCAACAGAAATTAAAGATTGGAATGAATACCATGTTGATAAAATTGGCTTAAAAAATTGTAAACTCGATGCTAAAGTAATATATTATATTCCTGCGTTTTCTATATCTTTACTTTTATTTAATACTCTCCTTACAATAGGAATAATTACAAAAGATAACTTCCATACAGATTGGATTAATACTTTATCTGTTTTAATCCTTATAGCTTTTATTATTTCTTATAGTATTAGACAAATTAAATTTAAATACGATGAATATTATAAGGAAATTAACAAGAAAAACATTTAAGTATCACCAACATCTAAGCTAAAGCATAGATGTTTATTACAAGTATTGAAAATACTTGTAATTGCTAATCCTTTGTTTTAACCTACTAGCGTTAAGCTAGAGGTTAGAACAAGATATTATCTAATTCCTTAAATATTTTCACAATAAATGCTATTGAATATCCACCACAAATGATGATAAATGGTAATCCTAGTAGTATTGATACAGTATTAGAAAGATTAAATACTGCACTTATTATATACATAACAAACAAATATATAAATCCCCATATAAACATTGTTGGCATATAATCATGTTCAATATTTTTATTTTCATTTTTCATAAATATTTACCTCAATAATAATATATATATATTTTTTATTTCACGTAAGCTAAATAATTTAAGCCAATAGCCCAAACAAAGAGAAAACTAAAAGAAACAATCTCAAATATTATTTTTATTAAATCATCTTTATCTATTTTCATGACTTATACTCTTTCTATATATATTTATATTTCTTATATATAGTATCGTAATTAAGAGATATATTTCGATTATTTTTTATTTAAATATTTATCCCCCTATATATATTTATATTTTATATAGAGGGATAGTTTTTATTATTATTAAATATTTACTGCTGATATTTAGATAAATGCCATCCATATTTATTATAAAAATCTTCATCTGATAAATAATGTTGGTCAAACCATTCCTGTGTCATATCAGGGTCGCCACCTGCTAACATATATCTTGCAGCAGCCTCATTTCTACCTTGTATGGCATCGCTCAGTTCGTCTAACTTAGTACATTCTCCATTAGCCCAAAAGCCCTTTGGATAAAACTCTGCTGCATATTTTGTATCATATTTATAGTTATTTGGATTTGTTCTTATAGTTTCACCAAACGGACTTGTAAATGTCTTTTTTCCATCATTAGGCTCACTATTTGCAGTACTTGTACTTCCATTTGATGAATTACTTCCACCATTATTAGAACTACTATTATTACTACTTCCATTAGAACTACTATTGTTATTAGAAGCAGTATTATTACTTCTCTTATTTTTCTTACTACTCTTTTTATTTCCCTTATCAGATGTTGCTGTATTATCATTTCCATCTGATGTATTATCAGCTACTTCTTCTTTTTTCTCATTCACTGTTATATTACAATTAGCTCCGGTACTCAATCCATAACTATCTGTTACTTTATAGGTTATCTGATATGTACCTGGTGTATTAATATCTACTTTACTACTATCTACTTCAATACTACCTGTTATATCAGTACCTTTTCCATCTGTAGCAGTAACACCACTTAAATAATCAATAGTATCACCAACTGTTACTGTTTTATCGGAAATACCATTAATACTAGGAGCATCAATAACAGATATTTTAATATCAATATCAGATGTATTACCCGCATCATCAGTTACAGTAATAGTATTATCATAATCACCACTCTTAGTATATGTAATCTCATCATTATGTTTTAAATTACATCCACCAACAGCAATAACTGATGAACTACCACTTTCTGTACTTTCAGTATTTTCTGTTGCAGATACACTCTCTGTATTATCTGTACTTTCAGACTTAGGCTTATCTTTAAATGATGCATCAATATTACCGGATAATTCAGTAACATTAGTAATGCAATCAGACATATGTAAAGGAGTATTAGTCTGAACAGTAATCTTATCAGAAACAGTAATCTTAGGAGCAACAGTATCTTTTACTTTTACCTTAATATCATAATCTTTATCTTTATAAGAGATAGTAGCCTTATAATTACCCTCTTTAAAGAAATCCACATCCTTAGTATTAAGTTTAGCTGATTTAAGTTCGTTCTTATCTAAGTCTAAGAAATCAGATACTTTAAGAGCATCCTCATTACCAAGCTCAATAGTAATAGATGATTTAGTAAGTTTTGTACTTCCGCATCCAGTCATAGAACCAACTATTAATGTAGAAGCAAGTAATGTCATAATAATTTTCTTTTTCATTGTGTATGTTTTCCTTTCAAATTAAATATTTCAATTGATTAATATTTATTTCTATATCTATTATACCATATTATTAAAATAACTCATGTAGGTTTTACAAGAATGTTTGAAATATTTTTAGTATCATACTCACATACGATTATAGCACATATGTCCTAGTTTGTGTTAAATATTTATAAGAAAGTTAATACTTTTCTATCCTAAAAATATATAGTAGCTTTAACAATAAACTCCTTAATTGTGTTAAATGAAATATTTAAACCATATGGATTAAAAGAAACATCTATATCTAAAACTTCGCCTTTAGTCGGTAATTTATTATATATTTTAGTTTCATAATTATTGGTATAATCAGTACCTTTTCCATTATGATAATGAGTTGCACCATGTCCCGGATGTCTAATAGTAAAGTCTCGGCTTCTATTTTCCCATACTTTTTTATGTTCACTTAAGTCAGTTGGTTTTAAATATATTGTTTTAGCCGGGATACTCCATATTTTTAAATTCTCCATCAACTCATCCCATACTTTATTAACAAATGTATAATCAACTAAAATATAATCATAAGATTTATTTTTTATAGCTGTATAAATATCGCTATAAAATAACTGTTTTGCTAAATTACTTTGATGCTCTCTTTGTTTTGCGGAATCAAATCCAAATTTATCCCACATTTCTTCTTTGTATGTATCTAATGCAAAATACCCACAATTTGGTATATCATTTTGAAGTTGTTTACATAATGTCGTCTTTCCTAAACATGTCATTCCTTGTACAATAATTATTTTCATTTATTTTTCTCCTTTGACAAAATTACTATTGTTTACGAGTTGTATGGATTTATGTCTATAATATAGACCTCTAATAAAGAAATCTATTCCACTACCCAATGCAAATCCGTATATTCCTATTGGTGTTACAATACTTATTATTGCTATTGGTATTCTCACAAAAATACCAAATAATCCTCCTAGTCTTAGACATTCAGTAGCTTCACAACTCGTCAAAAAGCCTCTATGATTTTCATATAGTTGTAACAAAATACATTGTGAATTATATAAAAGTGTAATTAATAGAGCTGATTTAAAACTAACGATACCCTTCATAGGAAATACCATTAATATTGCAATCACATAGCATACCAAAACTGTAGGAATAAATATCTGCTTACTTATTTTTTTACACATTTCATATTTATCTTTAAGATTATAAATAATCTTTAATTTAATGATTTGGTATGTATAACACGAATTTGTACATTCCTCTAAGCTGGTTGCTATAGCATATCCAATACTATGTAGTGCATACATATCAGTACTTAAGTGACTTGCACAAATATTAAAGCCAATAGTTGCTACTTTTCCAAGTACTCTATCTATGACAATATCTCTTGCGCATTTAATACATTCTTTAAGTCTTTTAAAAGTAGGCTTTGACCATTTAAATCTACAGAATATTAAATAATATATCACTGTAATTGCATCCGCAATTCCTGTTGTTATTACGAGATGATAACACTCCCCGTGCAAAGCAATAACTATAGCATCAGCAACAATCATAGTCGAATAAAATATAATATTAGATATAATGATATGTTTATTTTGACAAGATAAAGCTATATACGTTCTAAAAAATGTTTCTAGTTTTCCAAATATTAAGCAAATACCTTTACAAAGTAAACACATAGCAAGTAAATCATATTGAGTATCTGTAAGACTGTATATATGAGATAATGGAACCCTAAATACGATAAGAATAAAGCTGCATATCAATGTAATAGTGACTTGAAGAGTAAAACATTCCGACTCATATTTAAGTTTAACTCGATATGCATATTCTCCTACCGTACATAACGCACTAAAACACCAATATAAGACAGTAAATGCAGACATAACACAAATACTATCCAAACTTATTTGATTTCCGAAAGCAGAATCTACTAAATCAAGAATAGCTATTGAAGCTCCAGTAAATAAAAATATTAAAAATTGTTTCATAATGCTCCTCTAATATATTCCTTTATAATTAGTATCGTATTTGAGAGCAATTTTCGATTATTTTTATATATAAACATTTAAAAAGAGCCAATAGTGTTTACTATCAGCTCTAAATATTTATGCCTAAAAATTAAGTAATTCTTTATCGCATTCTTGTTCTTTTTCAAGTTCTATTGTTTTTGTTAAATCAGTAACCATATCTTCAATATTGTAATCTTCATGGCTGTATAAATAATTACTTAATTTATTAAATGAATATAAATCAACAATTTCATTACTTGGTATTTCAGTTTCAAAATGAATTTGCTTGTATAAATATCCTACCCAATAGCAATTATCTCTTGAAGTATATGAATTATCCGATTTAATTGGATGTATTTCATGCTCTATTACTTCCATACTTACTTTTGCATTTTGATATTGCCATGTTGAATATATTCCATCCATATATTTTTTACAAAATTCCGATTTCATAAAATTATGTGTAAAATCATTCATATCATAATGACAATTATACGCTTCAACAAAAATATCTCCAAAAAAATTAGCTATTATTTCTTTAGACCTCTTTGATGTTTCAGCAAACATATTATTAGTTGTATAACTCAATCTCATCATCTCCCTTATCATGTATTGTATCTGGAAATTTAATATTTTTAAATTTATCCGTATCTATATTATCTTTGTTATATATTATACTATTTTCTCTAGCTTCTTTAAAGATTTCAGATAAATATTTTCCTTTACGTTCAATATTATACTCATTTCTCTTTTCATCATAATAATCATTTCTTTCATTATGATTTAATCTAGTTGACTCTAATGATTTTTTGCGTTCATCTTTTGTAATAGCATTTTCTGATAATATTTGTAGTTTATCACATGCCTCTTGCGACTTCGCAACCACCTGTACTCCAAGATTAAAACAATCAATTAATTGCATAAATGTATAATCAGTTATATTATTTTTGTTAAAGTCATCTATACACGCATTAAAAGTATCATCTGCTATAGCTCCAATAATATATTGTTTATTATCTGCTAAATGAGCATAATAATTATAAAAATCAGTACCTTTTATATCTTCTAAATATCCCCTATTATATAACACAAAATAAGTCCAATCTTCTTTTTCTAATACTAAGGTATTTTCATTTGTTATTAAATCTTTTGGAATAGTAATCTCATACATATAAGGTTTAGCTTCATTATTTACAATACCTAAACATTGCTTATAATTGGTCCCCATATAAAACCCTAATCCAAAATCAGTTTTACTTCTTGATAATATTTGGTTATCGTCAGATACATACCCTATTTTTATTGGTCCATCTAATCCTCTTTTTGAACCATGATATATAACTGGTTGTTTTATAAAATCATTCATATTTTCCATATTACTCATTATCCTCTTTTTCATCATTGAATATATATGATACCATTTCTGTTTGTATTATATCTTTTTGTAGTGATACTAGTCTACTTAAAAATATTATATCCGTTGTAAATGCAGCAAACTCATCTTCAAATAATAATCCTGATAATTGACTATTTTCTGTAGCATATTTACCATCAATTCTATTTTTTAATTTTAAAACTATATCTTTAAATTCATCAAATTGGTTTTCTTCAGCTAAAGCTAACCAATTATCAATATAGCCATCTGCATCAGCCTGGTCTTTAAAATTAAATATATAGAGTCTATCATTTCTGCCTCTACGTGGTTTTATCTCAATATACATATTTTTCTCCTTATTTACAAAATACTATAGTTTCATATATAGTATCGTAAATGTAAAATAAATTCTAAAATAATTAATGTTATTATTTTTATAAAATATTTAAAACAAGTATGTATATTCTAGCTTAACACAAAAAAGCCACCTAATACGGTAGCTTTAATGATATAGGGTTCGTTGCCGATTGTATTTTTCTCCATACTTAGCTTTTGACTAATCCAACGATTGTCTCTTGTGCAAGCACAAAACGTAGTTGGCATCTCCCAATCCCTATTTATATATTATTATATAAATATTATTTCTGTCAATATTTAATTACGCTTGTATATAAATTATTTATAATTGTATTATATGTTACTTCATCACAATTTTCTCTAACATTAATATAATTTTTCCTTGCAATATCATCTGCCGGTATTGTAACAATAATCATATCGAATATTCTATGATTTTTGTTATCTTTTAAATATGACATCTGTAAAAATTTATTAACTGTTTCCATATTCTGATATGGTTCATCTATATGTTCAAATACATATACCATAATTGAAAATAATAATTGTTTTTCAGGAACATATATATATTCCGCTTTTCTTTCTACATTATTATTTACATAGTTTTTTATATCCTCTATGGACATAAAATTTTTAAATACACTATTTTCTTCTAAGTTTTTCATATACTTATTCCCCATATTGCTTAAAAATCTAATGTTATTTAAATTAAAATTATATATTTCTTATTTATATTATAGCATATGGACTTTATAAATCATGTATCAAAATCCTTATAAAATAAAGGTATAGTTATTAACTATACCTTTTATTTGTAACTTATCCTAATTCATGTTCAACGACATCATCTAAAGATTCTGAAAAGTGGCAATTATCTATAGCTTTATCCCATTCAGTATATAATTTATCTTCTATTGATGAGACAAACTCATGAAGTCCTATTTCTTTTTCTAAGTTTTTATATTCTAAATATTCTAAATTATAATCTTTAAAATTAATGAGTTTGTATAATTTATCAAAATCATAAGTAACTTGTTTATCTTGTGCTGCAAAATTAATAGTAAAACTATTTTCTGAATTTTTGCTAATTACCGGATTAAGATAAGGAAAGTCTGCATTAAAATCAGTATTATATTCATTTATTTTTTCATTTATCTTAGGAATAACAACATACATTATATGTAATGTAGTATCTAAAATTCTCTGTGGCATTACATATTTTTCTGAATACATATCATTATTCTTTTCTCGAAATTCATTTATTTTTTCTTCAAATTCTTTTTTAACTGATTTTGTGCAATAATTATTATTTATATCATTTATCCATTCTTCATCTAAACTATAATTAATATTATCGACAAATTTATAAAGTTTTAATTCATTAACCTTTTTAGATACATATTCATCTAAAGATTTTCCCTCTAATTGAGAAATTTGCTTTCCTAATTCATCAAAATCGTATATGAATTTTTTGTTTTGTAATGGGAAGTTAATGCTAAAACAATTCTGCGATTCTTGTTTTATCATAGGATATAATTTTGCAAAATGCTTATTAAAAGAATCATTATAAGCATTAATTCCACTATTTATCCAAGGTATATTTTTATTTAATACTTGAGGAATTTTTCTAAGTTCCGTAAATATTTTAGTTCCTTTTATACCGTTTTCTTCTTTTAAAAAATCATTTAATGATTCAAAAAATAATTCTTTGTCATTATTTTTAATATTACTTTCCATTTTAATACCTTTCTCTATTTACCTATAGTAATCTTCTTTTGAAAAATCTATAGCTTTATCTCGTTCTGTATATAGTTCATCCTCTATTGATGTAACAAAATCATAGAGTCCTAATTCTTTTGCCATATCTGATTCTAAATCATAGTTGTCTTTAAAATTAACAAGTTTATTATACATTTCATCAAAATCGTATGTGACTTGTTTATTTTGTGCTGTAAAATTAATAGTAAAACTATTTTGTGAGTTTTTATTAACTATTGGAGTAACAGGTAAAAATTGTCCATCAAAATCATTATTATATTCATCTATTTTTTCATTTAAATTAGGTATAACGACATTTATTATATGTGGTACTGTTTGTAAACTGTTACGAAAAAATACATGATTCTTTAACAACATATCTTCATTTTCTTTTAAAAACTCATTTAATTTTGTTTCAAATTCTTTCTTTTCTTTATATCCTACTATAACCATTAACATATCATTATCTTTAACATTATTTTTCATTTTAATACCTCTCTCTATTTATCTATAGTAATCTTCTATTATATCCATTAATATCTCATTTTCTGCTTTTAAACTATATATAAAATTATCAAATGTTGATATATCATAATCGACATATGTACCGCAACAATCAGTTTGATGCTCATGCATATCTTTTATAACATAATCATTAAAAGCATTTTTTAATTTATCATCAATCTCTATATTAAATTGATAATTTTTTAATATATTCCACATTTTTTCATTATCAGTTTTATCAATCTGTAAATAATATGGTCCATAATTATTTAAAAAATCATAGTGGATAATCATATCATAATTTCCTTTAGTAAAATCATCCAGACTTATTTTATTTGAATGAATACTATTATAATCATCTACTAATTTCTTAAATCCATAATTATTTAATTTACATAAAACAGAAACTTTATCACTATAAACCCCAACTCTTATTTGTCCAAAAAGTTTATCTACATCTTTTATAGATATATCTACCTTATCTTTCATAGTTTATTTTCTCCATTTAAAAAGCATTATTATACTTTTTCTTTTCATATATAGTATCGTAATTCAATTAATTTTTCGGTCATTAAATGTATGAAAAGACAAAAAAATGCAAATTTTGGTCAAATATAAAAAAGAGAGCAAGTTATCTCACTCTCTTTCTATATTATTATCAATTTCAAATATCTTATCTTTATTTGCGCCAGTATTTAAGCGATTAAATTCAGGAAAATCTATATTAATATTGTTCATAGGAGCTTTCAAAAAATCAGACATGTTTTTATATACTACATTATCATCATTTGTTAAATTTCTTCCATTATACAAAACATATTTTCCTACAATGTTATAACCAGTATCTAAATTATAAAAATCGCACAATTCTTTATTATTTAGCCATTTTTTCTGTTTCTCAATAGCCTTATCACTTCTTTTTACTTCAAGAGCAATTGCTTTTTTATTAACCTTGTTTTCAAGAACTATATCAAATTCTCCAGCTAATGCATTTGGATTATATTTATTAACATTAATACCTATATCCATTCTATAATAGTCTTGTAAATCAGTAATGCAGATATTTTCTAGTAAGTGACCTTCTATGTCCTGCATTATTTTCTCACAAATCATTTCAATATCTTTTTTAGAAAAATTGTTTTTTAATATTGGATTTTCTTTTATTGTTTCAACGATAGCTTTGATATGACAATATCTCATTCCTGGTTGAATTAAATAAAAAGTATCATCTTGTTTTTTTATTACATCAAGCTTTAATAAATTATATTTAATACCTCTAGCTAAATCATCATTTATATCTGTATCGTGTTCATCTTTGATTAACAATGCATCTCTTATTTTTTCTCGTAAACTTTCATCTTTAAATATTTTTGCATCAAGAATATCTTCTCTTTCTTCTTCTGGTAATAACAAATTTGTTTTAGCTTTTACTTCATACATCTGCCTTACAGATGATATTTCAGAAGCTTTAAATTTATCAGATAATACTTTTGTGATAAATTTTATATCTTCTTGCCTAATTATTCTGTTAATAAATGAAGTCATATCTGAAGAACTGATATTATCAAAGATTGATGTTTCATTTTCATCTTTCCAATATTTATAAGTGTGTAATATATTTTTTGATATAGATGTATTTGTATATTCATTTGTTTTTTCTTCGTTATAAAAAACATTTTCATCAGATAAGGTTCCACCATACCTCATATATGTGAAAATATCTTTATCTAACAGATAATTGTATTCATAAAAAGGAATATATGTTGTATGCAACATAGTTATCCTATCATATAATTCATCTGATGCTGCAATATTAAACCCTAAAGAATCTGTTCCAGACATAATTACTTTTCTATTTTTATTTATAAAATTATCCGATAGACAACTAGAAAATCTGATAAAATCTTTTATTTTAGTAATTTCATCTATAAAAAAATAATTACTATTATCTTTACTTAAATATTTAAATAAATCATCAATAGTATCTTTCCCACTGCATTGTATAAAGGTACATTTATCAAAATTATTTAATTCCTGAATAGCTTGATACATCAGTGTTGTCTTACCTGTTCGTCTAAGTCCATACAATGCAACAAGCTTTTCTTTATGGCTTTTAATTTCTGACATCATATCAGAAAAAACAAATCTCTTTTTAAAATCCACAAAATTTTTATCTTTGAGATATTCTTTTAAATCATTACCTTTAATAATATTCATACCTTTATTTCTCCTTAAATATGATATTATTAATTATATCATATTTTGCCTAAAGCTGATATACATATACTTGTAAATGTTTTATTACTTGCATGTCTTTTTGCATTTAAATATACAATACGAACTAAATCTTCTTTTGGTAAAGTATCTATAAAGCTATCAAACTTATTTCTTTGTTCAGTATTATCCTCATCCCCTACGGAATCTAACATATAAGATATACATGTTCTTACTCCATCAATATTTTTATCTCCAATGCTGCCATATTCATAAACATATAGAAATGCAGCATATAAAATATCATGTTCTACACATTTATATATAGGTTCTGTATCTATGCCATTATCACATAATTTATCCACATACTTTTTTATATCATTTGCACTGTAAAATGTATCAAATATATTTACTAATTTTTCCATATTATTTACAATCTCCTTATACTAAATTATCTTATATAAATAGTATCGGGTTTTAGAGTAAATTTCGGATATAAAAAAGAGAGAAAATTGTTAGTTTTCTCTCTAATTTTTAATACTAATACCATACTGCTACTGTCTGTTGTGGTATTTTATTGTTTTCTTCGTATTCTTTATATATTCGATAGGCTGCATGACTTACATAAACATCTTTTTTTCTTGTTGTAGATAGAATTTTTTTATGAATAGGGTCTAGCTCCAAAATAAATTTTTCATTAAGATTTCTTTCGGGAATACATTCTATTTTTACAACACCATCTTCAATTTTGATTAAGTTAATCTCTACCATAATCTTCTTCCACCTCTTCACTAATTGTATTAAACAGATTTGTGCGATTAAATTTTTTGTAATCTACCATTTTGGTCTTTCATATATTACATAGCTCCAAAATTATTCAATAAATTATAATTAATTTCATCTCTGCAATCCAAGCGTTTCTGTAACTCATTCAAAACTCTAGTTCGCTCGATTATAGCTTCATAATCCTTAGAATATTGCTTTGACTCGCGTTGAACCGCCTTATAAAAATCATTTGTTATGTATGTTGGTCTATCCATAAAATACACCTCTCTAATTTGACATGAAACCCTCATCCATGTATTTTTCTATACTCTTCATATCAGTATTCGATTTTCTAATGAATCCATAATATTTTTCAGCGTGTTCTAATGCTTCTTCTGATTCTATATCTGTAATTGCTCCACTTATGCCACCACTTATTAAAATATCTTCTTCCATTTTTATGCTCCTTATATATATTATAACATATTTATGTTATAATTCGTGTCTTTTTTAATCATATCAATAATATCTTTTTTATAATTACTCCATGCATTAGCTGTATTTATATTAAATTTTTTATAATATACAGATGCTAAACATCCGGCTATTGCTGCACACGTATCTGCATCCATACTTGTCATAATTGCTTTAGTGATACAATCTTCATAATTATTGCTTTCGTAGAAACATCTTATAGCAAGTGGAACTGTATGCATACATGTTACAGAATATAGAGTTGAAATACGTTTTCTTATTTTTTCATATTCATCTAACGTTAATATTGGAGATAAAATATCTTCATCAGAATAATATTTACAAGCATAATTTAAAATATCATCTTTATCAAATCCATTTATTAATAAATGAGTACAAACAGCTATAATTACAGCTCCTTTAATTCCTTCCGGATGATTATGTGTTACACTTGCACTCTTTATTGCTTCATTTACAACATCATCAATATTATCTAAAATAGCTATTGGTCCTACTCTCATGGCACTACCATTTCCATAGCTGTTATAAGCAGTAGCTTTTTTATCTATACACCATCTTTTAAATGCAGAGCCATACCCTACATTAGGATATTTATTAAACATTTCCCTATAGCTATATTCGTAAGAAGAAGTATTTAAGGCATTAAATGTTGCTATTGTCATTACTGTATCATCTGTATAATATTCATCATTATGATACATTGTTTCAATGATTTTTTTATAATTATTTCTTTCATCTGAAAATCTACCCTCATAAATACTGCCAGCTATATCGCCAAGACTTACTCCTTTAATAATTAATGATATAGCAGTATCTTTATCAATTTTGTTCATATATTCAGTTTTCATATTAGGAATATATGTCTGAGGATTTAACCAATCATATTCCTTTTTTATAACAACTTTTTCTGTATTATTTTCTATAATTATTTTATCGTTTTTATTTTGTTTCTTAAATTTATTAAAATTCAAAAACATATTGTTTTTCTCCTTATTAATAAAAAAATAGTAGAGACAAAAATCATCTCTACTATTAGTATCGTAATATTTATATTTTTTCGAGTGTTAATTATAAAAAACTTATAGTTAATTTTATTATTCCATATAATAAATTAAAAAGATGATATTCCCTACATCCAGATGACTCATCCCTACGGTACTCGTTTAGTATAACCCAAACACTTATTACTATATGTAAAATCTGAATTGTTCTATATGCAAATAATATTTCAGTACTTAATATAAATGTTGGATTTATTATAGCAATTATTAATAATACAAATAAAATAGTACTACCGAAAACTCTTATTAAAACATTAAATAAATTATGTAATTGTTTACTGATTACAACTAATCCAATTGAAACAAGTAAATATATTAAAGATGTACTAATACATGCTATTGTTACATTAGACGTTGTAAATAATAAAGGTAATAATATTAAAATTGATAATTCATCATATATTTCAGGTCGTTTAATTGATATATGTTTCATATGTCTATACCAACAATATATATGAAATACTAAATCAATAAAAACTATATCTAAAAATATATAATTAATAATTTGTGTATTATTTGGTATATTAAATTTAGAAGAAAAACTATAAGCAAATAATATTATGCTTAAAACAACCATAATACTATGTTTTAACATTAAATATAAATGATTATCTTCTATAATATTTTCTGTTGTTATAAATAGTGTAATAACACTATACAATATTAATAAACAACATATTGTTCTTAAAGCTCCCATTAATTCAGTTCCTTTTTATAAAATCTTTTAATATTATAAGTATTGCCAAATGAGTATATTTTATCAATTGAATTACTTATAAATTTCTCATACTCATAGCTATCCATAAGAATAGTTATAATAATGGCTGTTTTCGATAAAACTAAGCTTAATCCACTTAATAATCTCATTTCTTTAAATGCAACGGCTGATGAAGATGATTTATTTTCAAATCCAGAAAAAACATTTATATCTTCAAATACTCCATCATCAAATACAAGCATTGTATTTTTCTTATTTAACATCTTATGATTTTTATTTAAAAATTCTATAACATAATCTATATAATAATTATGTTCTACCGAACTTAAGCTATTATATATGATATATTTTTTTCTTTTAGAAATTTTTAAATCACATAAATCCTTTATATCAACTAATTCAAACTTATAAATCATATTTTTCATACTAGCTTTTGATGATAGTAATATATTTTTACTAACTCCATCAAATATAATTGTTATTCCTTTATTCTTTAATGCTTTCTGAAAAGCCTGATAAGATTTACCTGTTCCTGTTTCTCCAACATATATATCTTTTATATTTTTAATCAATTTCTTACCATTCCTTTTTAATATATTTTTATATCACTATAATACCATATTAATAGTATATTTCGTGTAATTAAAAGGGAGCAACGCAGTAAAACGATGCCCCTTTCTTTGCAAAGGTATAGCTAATAACTATATCCTTAATAATTATTCTGTTGCTGTAGTATCATTAACTTCACTGCCATCTATTGTTTCTGCTGCATAAGTTCCATCATCTTGTGAAAAATCTTCATCAATACTTTCAGTTCCTTCTTCTGAATCAGTACCTTTTGTTTTCTCAGCATTATTTATTTCTAAATATGTCTGTGGTAAATAATACATAAGTCCAAATGTTGTAGTCATCATATTTTGTGTTAATACTGGACTAAATGTATCATAATCAGTATCACCATAAGAATCAATTCCATCAAGACTAATATCTTTTAAATATTCAACATCACAATTAATTGTTATTTTTTTATCATCTCTTGTTATATTTGTAATGAATTTTTCAGGAAGTTTTGTCTCAGTATTGATATAACAAGTATATATTGCACTCACCATTGAGTCTGTTTCTGTATCACTTTCAGTTTCATCATTTGATACTGTTACCGTATTTCTTCCATTATCAGTTGTAATTACATCATACTTTTTATCAGCATCCTCTACTGTTTCTTTATAAACATAAGCATCACTCGTACTATATAATCCTAAAGAACTTAATGCATCTGATAAACTGCTAAATGCTTCAGAAGTAGTAGTTACTGATGCATCACTATCTGTACCTTTTTCCTTTATCGCTTTATTAATATCATCTACACTCATTTTATAAGCGACATTATTTGAATTATCTGTAGATTTTTGTGATACATACATAACATCATCAATAACACCAAATAAACTACTTGAATTATCTTCTGTAGTTAAATCAAATATCATATTTTTACTTTTATCTGTGATTGGAACAGTGATTTTTTCAATATTTTTAGATACGTCTGCCATTGTTTTATCACTTGTTTCTGTAGTTTCTTCCGTATCAGCTTCACTATTACTACTGATTGAATATGTAAGACTGACGTAATTTGTGTCTTTATCTACACTTTCATCTACATTTTCAAAATAATTTTCATATTTTTTTGTCATTTTATCAGTTTTAGAAGTATCTGTTTCATCATCTTTACTTCTACCACCACAGCCTGATAAAGTACCCATTAACATTGCACTAATTAGCATTAAACTGATTACTTTCTTTTTCATAAACAAAATTACCTTTTACCTTTCATGAATTATTTCTTCTATATATAAGTATCGTAAATTAGTTTGGTTTTCGGTTATTTTGTTATTAAATATTTTTTCATAAAAAATAAGGACTAATATAAATTATTAATCCTTACTTTATAATTCTTATTTTATAATTCCATATCAAAATCGTTATCATATTCTTCTGAAATATCATTATTTATATCTTGATTTGATTTTTCATACATTATATTTTCTTTTGGCCTATCATTAATTGGAACATTTTCAGTCTCTTGTTTAATATTTTGTATTTCAATAGGAGATGCTTTTTGCTTATTTCCTTGCATTTCCAAATATCTAAGATAAGGTGCTTTTAATATCTGCTCATATCTTTTGTCTAACATAAAACAATAAAATTCTTTTCTGACATCAGAAATTTCTTTTGTGTCATTTATAATATCGTGGATTTTATTCATATCAATTTTAGGAAAAATCCTAAACAACGCATCTGTGCAATCTTGATTTTCAAATGAATTTATATATTGTTTATAGTTTACTTTTGTTCCATCATCAAGGCTTAAAGCAGCTTGAGGAAATTTATCTATTCTCTTTTGTACTTCTTCTTCTGAATTTATTATATCTTTAGTTGCTTCGTCAGCAATTTGAGGATATAAACAAGAACCACAATCGTATATTGGAGCTAATTTAATTTCATTGGTTCCATCTTTAACCAAATATCCCCAATTGTTTGCGTGTCTATCAAAATTACCTAAAAGTGCATCTGCTATAAATAAATCCCAATAACTTTTTAATGCAATTTCCCCAAATTCTTTATTAAAATATTCATTCTCATTTGTCAAAATCTCATAAATATCCTTTAATTTAGGTATTCTTGGTGGCTTTCCTAATGCTAATACCGCACTTTCGATAAACTTAAACTCTACAAGTGAATATCCTTGTGGAATAAAATTTTCACAAGCAACAACAGGATATGTTCTATCATATCCCTTGCTTGAAGTCATTGTTATATTACCAAGTAACGTATTTTGAACATTAAATCCTATTGACTTTAAAATATGACAACCAATATATTCAGAAAACGCACTATTACTATATGAACTATTAAGGTTATTTCTTTTTTCTTCTGATATTTTATCTGATAGCTTTAACATATATTTCTTGCCATTATAAATAATACCTCTTTTTTTATCAGAACCACCATAATTTGCTGATAAATCTATTTGGCAATTTGTGAAATCAATCATCCCACCATCTCCTTCTACAATAATAATCAATTATTATTTTTTCTTGTTCATCATCATTTAGAAATCTTGATGAACCTCTTACTTCGTCCATCAAACAATCTACATATGATACTTTATTTTTTATACCCTCTTCTAATGCATCAATGTCCTTTTGTAACATTTTTGGAATTGGAAAATCTGTTTTTAACTGTTTAAATTTCATATTGTAACACATCCTTTTCTCTTTTTTATATTATAGCATAAATATTCTATTTTTTGTGTTATTTTTAATAAAAAATAGAAAGAGGACTAATACTAATACATAAGTACTAATCCTCATTTTGAATATTTACACGGTAAATCTATTTAAATCATTTACTAAATCAATAGAAATATTATGCATTTTATTACAATTTTCATTTACTGTATTCATTAATGCAGTAAGTTCTTCACTACTTGCTGTTACCTCTTCTGTAGTGGCAGCAGTATTTTCAGCAGATTTTTCTACATCATCTATTTGATTTACAACATTATCCATTGTATCAGCCATACTATTTGTTAGATTTGTAATCTCATTTATTTTTGATTTAGTATTAGTTATTCCATCACTTAATATATTAAATGAGTCTATAACATTGCTTATTTCTTTTACATTATTATCATTAGTAGTTACTACTAAATTAATACTATTTGTACATTCATCAAAACTAGATGTTAAATTATTGATTATATCTTTAATATTATTTAATTCATTAGATGTATTTTCAGCTAATACTTTAATATTTCCCGCAACAACCGAGAAACCTCGTCCTGCTTCTCCGGCTCTTGCTGCTTCAATAGATGCATTTAAAGCTAATAAATTTGTTTGGGATGCGATTCCTTCTATTGCATTTAATATATTAGACATATGTTCTATTGCTTTATTTGTATCATTAATCTTATTTGATATTTCAGATATATTTGTAGTCATTTCATTACTACTATTTGACATAGACTGAACTTTATCTTTCATATTATGTGAGTTATTATCTAAATCATTAATATATGAATTTACATCAGTAACAACATTATTTATCTGATTTGAATTATTATGCATTAAATTCATATTATTTACTACTTCATTGACAGCATTTGCCTGAGTTGTAGCATCTCCCGCTATTCCCTCTATTGCTGTTGCTATCTGTGTTGTGGCATCTAATGCAGAATTTGTCATTTCATTTATGCCATCACTATTTTTATTTACATCACAAGCTGTATCTTTTGCTTTTGTAATACTATTTTTAAATGAATTAATTGTTTCATTTGTATTATTTACTATGACACTTAATTCATCGTTTCGCTTTAATAATTTTTCATTATCAATTTGTCCAGTTAAATTACCATTAGCAATATCTTCAAGTTTTTCCTTTACAATATTTATAACATTACATATTTTCTTAATAAGAATATATGATATAACCATTGTAATAATGATTAAGATAATTCCTTCTACTATCATAAATATTGTAGCACCTTTAAATATCTTTGTAATACGAGATACATCATTAGATGAATTTACAATATTATTTATATCGTCTATATATATTCCTGTAGTTATTACCCAATTCCACTGTTTAAATTCTTCTGAATATGCTACTTTAGGAGCTACAGTTTTACCATCGGATTTTGTAAAATAGAACTCATTATATCCACCACCACTTTCAGCAGTTTTCATAATTTTTTGGATTATTTTAGTTCCATTTTTATCTGTTAAATCATATCTATTATCGCCTTCCTGGTCTGTTAATACAGGATGCATTACAAGATTATAGTCTGTATCATCTATCCAAAAATATCCTGATGCATCATCACCATATCTTAGATTTCTTAATGCTTCACATGCTTTCTTTTTGGCTGTTTCTTCAGTCATGCCTTTTTTAGTTTCTTCATAATAATAATTTACTAACGAAATTGCACTTTGCGTTTCTGATTTAATTTCTGTTTTATAGCAGTTTAATGTATTATCATATAATATTTCTTCCATTGTACCCTCTACACTCTTAAATATCCATGTACTGGTACCTATTAATAATACACATATTAATAATACAATTCCGGCTATTACTAAACTTAACTTATTTGCTAATGATTTTATTTTCTTATTTTCCATAAAACAATAGTTTACCTCTTTAATATTATTTTTATTCAACATTATACTTACTCAATTTATGATTATTTTTATAAAAATCTATCATTTCTGTAAGTTTGGATGCAGTATTATCTAGTTTAAACTTACTTAAAATATATTTACTTGTATGTACTGTACTACTACTTCTTTTCAGTGTAAAATACATTATCACAATCACAAAAATAACTAACACTGACAAGAAACATATTGCTGCTAAAATTCCATTCATCTCTTTTTATCCTTATATCATTATTTTTTTCTTTCTTCGATTATTAGGTTATGTGTATCTGTTATATTTTTGATTGGCTCTAATTCGTTTTGCAAGTCTTGCAACATTCCCATAATAACAACTTGATTCTTTAAAATCTGTTCTTCCACCTTTGTCATACATACCACCTCACTTAAATCCTAAATTTCAGTTTAATTATGCAATTCGATGTTAAAATCCTAACTCTATTGATAATTGACATGGTTCGTTTATCTTATTTTCTTCTGTCCAATCATAACATCTAGGGTATTTTGCTCCCGTAAATGAATTTATACTAATTGTTGAGAGACGATTATATAACATATCTTCTGCGATTTTAATAACCCAACTATATGCACTTAAATAACCATCGAAATTACAAGGAAAACGCTTGTATTTATAATCTGGATGATAGAGACTTGAACAGCTTGCTTCGATAAAATCATAACTTCTTCCTATTGAAATAAATATTTCTCCTCCATATGTACCATTAACAGCCTTTGTCAACATTTTTTTCGGCTTTTTTGCATTAAAAGATTTTATTTTCATAATTATCTTAATTTCCTTTCCTATATATGCAATAATCTTCATTTCTACTTATTATTGTACTAAGTACTTAGTTGAATTAAAAAATCCAAATCAGTTAAAATTTAGCTCTTTCATTCTTTCATGAATTAAAGTAATACCTAGGGAATCATAGTTACCACGAATCGTAACTGTTTCGGTAAAGATGTCAAACAATATATCATGTTCCCATTCAACCATGTCATTTTCTACTTCTACAGAAGATGGATATACATATTGGTTTTCTATGTGAATCGGAGCATATCTATATGAATCTTCATTTTTATAAATTAAATAAAGGCCATATCTTTCAAAAAGTATTTTTTCTGTTTTTGTTGGATTTTCATTAATATATTTCATTGGCTATTTTCCTCCTAAATCCTTATTTTTTACAAATATACATTATCTTTTTTTAACAAGATTAATATTAAATTCTTCTTCATTATCAAATAAGATATGTAATGATTTATTTTCAATAATTTTTACTCATTTCTAATAAGGTATTATTAATCCAATCTATAATATATGATAGAAAATAAGTAGTTATATCATACTGACTATACTTAAACTTCCTACATATATAGTATCGTAAAAAAAATGGTTTTTCGGATATTAATTTGATGTATTATTTTGCTTTTCACCATTAACATATACACCATCAAGACTGCTTGACTCTACAAATACTGTTAATTTCTTTTTATCATAATCATAACTATACGAATATTTTTTTCCTTCATATACAAAAGTATCTTCTCCTAAATCCGTATATCCTTTATAATTTTTATCTAATGATATTTTTAATGTTTTAGTATTTTCTTCTAATAAATCAATACCATTTATTGTTACAAAACCTATTACTCCTATACAAAATACCCAGAATATTGAAGTTAATATTAATCCTATATCAGTAATATCATACATTATCGTAAATACAGGTACTATACTAGCAATTATTACAAAAAATATTATAGCTGCTGTTTTAATTTCCATTTTGTACTCCTTTAAAATTAATTATTTAAAACACATTTTTTATTTTATCAATTTCTTTTGTATTTATTTTATTTACAATCATAGCATTTTGTTTTTTATGTTTAGTAATAGTGTTAATATATATACACTATTTCTAGTGAGTGCAATGCTTTAGCACTTGCCTCACTTTTGAGGACCTAAATAACCTCATCATATGTATTATTATATCATATAAACATTATTATTCGTGTAGTTTTCTTTTTTATATATATTTTTACATAAAAAAAGAAGCTATCACTAAGTTAGTGATAACTCCTTTTTTCAACGAGCATTTTAAGAAAGGAACTATGCTAATGAAAAATAAAAAATATTTATTTCTTGCACCTTTTATAGTATAACATAGAGCATCTATATTTCGTGTAGTAAAAAAGAACTTTTTCAAAAAAATTTATATAACAAAAAAGGTACCTTATTTCTAAGATACCTTGTGTCGATAAGAGAACTTATTTAAGAGAGAATATGAGTAAAGGAAGTTAAGAAAAGAGCTACAATTCTTAACTTCTATATATACAAATGAACATTAGTAGTTCATTTGTCTTATATTATAACACATCTATGCTATAATTCGTGCAGTAAATTCAACAATTTTAAAATTTAATTCTCATTATTATCTTCTCCTATTGTATTAGTTTCTGGAATCTCAGGCTTTGTTTTCTTTAAATATCTTATTTCTAAAATACCATTTATTATTAATCCTATTACACCCATAATTGTGCCAACTATCATATATTTATTTGTTTTAAATAAACTAACGATAATTAATAGGAAAAACATCATATTAATTATTGAACCATATTTACAATAATCAGCAGAAACAAATTTTATCATTTCTCTATCTTTTTTCATACCGATAGTCCAAGAACAGCCTAAAAGTAATAATGCTATTATATTTAATACTAGCCCAATTACATCATTAAAAAAATTGCTTAATAATGTCATTATTAATCCTATAAAACACAGACTATCACTTATCATACTTTTTTCTACATATGTTATAACATTTTTATATGTTTTCATTAAACAACCATCCTTCTTTTTACTATTTACTAATATTATAGCATATATAATGTATTTTTCGTGTAACTTTTTAGCTTAATGTTTAGCTTTATAGTTCCAGAGATTCAAGTGTATTGTTGTATCTTTGTTCTTCAGCTTTTTCTTTTGATGTAAATATAATTCCATCCTCAAAGTCTTTAGGTCTGAATGTCATTGTATCAAATAAGTCAGTATTAAAATCATTAACACATATTACTTTAATATCAAGATAATATTCATAATCCTTACTTCTCATTTCAGATATTTTAAATTCTGCATTGTTATAATAATGTGGAATTATTGATACTACTTCAGCCTTTTTTATATCCTTACCATCTTCAGAAATAACATACAAAGTCTGCCCTATTGTTACTCCCAAATCAAGTTTTGCATAAGCTTCAGCTTTATTATAGAAAACATTAACTCCTATATCAGATGGCTTAATACTTATTTCATGGGTTACACCTTCTCTTTTAGAAAAATAATCTCCAATTATGTCTTTAATGCCCCATTTAAGACCTCTTTTATCATGCCTAAAACCTGTTACAGTACATTCAAAAATCTCATTTTTATCAGAGTTATTTTCATCAACATAATACAGCTTATCACCTATGTCACATGGAAGTTTAAGTAATTTACCCTGTTCTTCTAAATCCTCATATTCATATAGCTTTTCTGCCAGATGATTTATAATATTATGTAGTTCTTCAATATTAATATTTTTTTGTGCTATTATCTGCATTTCTTCATTTGCTACAATGTCTCCAAATACATCTTTTCCTGTTAATCTATCCATAGCAATATCATCTCCTATTTTTCTTATTAGTCTTTACAGTCTTTACTTTCTATAATCATTTGCTACAATTTCAATTCCTTAAGTATTCCATCAATATTATATTCACCATACTGTACAAAACAATTGATAGCCTCTTCAAGCGTATCTGCATTTTCAGCATCAGTTGGTACTTCTAAATCAGCATTAATATCAGATAAGAAATCATACAAATTATTAAGCTCTATTTCAGCTTCAATGTATTTTCGCCTTGCTTTTTGTAAAGCTTTCTTTATTAAGTGTTCCCTTATATAATTATCTTCTTTGAAATGTGACATAAGTTATTACCTCGTTTTCCTCATTATATTAGTAAGTTAATCTTTGCAAAGCATCTCACCCTTCATCCTTTCATACTCAGCAAAATCAATTCCTTCTTTTCGACATCTTAATATATCTTTAATTATACTATCACTATTTTTCACCCACTTTTGATACTCATATGGGGTTAAACCAAGAAATTCTCTCAATGTCATACCTATATCATTATTATGCCAATAATCAATGTAGTCATCTAAGTCAAATATATTTGCATCGCCATCCAAACAAGCTTGTACATATGTTTTACTTAACATAAGTTTTCCTCCTATTTACTGTATCTTCATTGGTCAAAAGTCTTGCCTTATATAGAGACTATTCCATTACAGTATTTACTTCATTTATATGTGATGTTAAGGTTTTAACGACTGTTTTTAGCAAATCTGGGTAATCACCGAAAACATTTTCAAGAGCTTCTTCCATATCTTCATACGCCTGAAGCTTATAATAAGCATTAGTTTTACCCATCTGGTTTTCACTATTTTCATCTAATAATTCATTTATGTCTTTTGCTGATATTGCTCCTGTTTTTGTCAATCTGTTCATATTATTTCCTCTTTCTTATTTATATATATATTATACCATATTATTTATATTAATCGTGTATTTTTTTAACGTATTTACGCAATAAAAAAGAACCATATTTCTATGATTCCTTTTTAAAAAGTTATTCATTACTTTTCCTATTTTACCGTTATCGTATGTTCTTTGATATAATCCCAATCATATAACCATTCGCAAGGTTTAATAAACTTAAATACTGTAATATTAGTACCATTTTTATTATCTGCTATATTTTTTATCTGAATATTAATATTATTATAATCTACTACTTCTAAGATATATGGAATATTATCCATATAATTTACACCATCTTTTTTAAATGCTATTGCATATCCAGTATTATTATCCGTAAATGGTAAATCAAAATAACTCCACATTGTATTATTAATATCTTCTTTTACTGAACCATCCGGTAACACAAATTCTAACCCAAAATTACCTTCTATAAGATATGCTCCAACATAACAATCTTTATTATAATTATCTTTATAACATAATAATACTAATTTCCCTAATTTAGGCAGTTTAACTCCATTTGTTATATTACCGCTATAATTCATTTTTTTATTGATATTAGTAATTTTATTCCATTCCATAATATTTTCTCCTTATCTTTCTATATCAGGATAATTATTTGCTTTAAATATTGTTATTTTAATAAACATATTTTGATTATAATTTACGAAATTCTCAATATTTTTTATATATTTATTATATCATAGGTACTTTATAATTCGTGTATGTTTTAAATATTAAATAAAATAAGGATATTTCTTATAAACAACACGAGATATAAGAAGCTTATGTTATACTATATTTATAAAAATGAATATAGTATTTATATTACTATTCATTTTGATACATTACATAGAAAAATTTATACATTATAGGGAGAAATATATTATGGATTCATATGTACTTTTAAAAAATACAGAATGGATATTATTTCATACAAAGGGAGATAAACCTAAATCATATATTGAAGTGCTATATGATTATATATCGAAATATAATAATGAAAAAGAACATATATGGGAACCTTTTATATATAAATTTTATAAAGATGATTATAAACCATTAGAATATGCTTATGCTATAAATAATGATAATGGATTATATTTACTTACAAATCTTTATGATAAAGGTATTTATGAAATTAATACTGTAAAAGATTATTTTAATTCAGATATTCCTAATCTTTACAATATTAGAAAAATTGGTTTTATTATGGAAAATAAAAATTTAAACTAAAGGAGAAATTTTATGGATGATTTTAAGTTATATGCAATTTTAAATACCGAGACTAATAAATTTGTAACCGATTTAACAAACCCCAGACATAAATTTTGGACAAGTAAAAAACGTGCTATGTCTGCTTTGAATGCTGCTAATGCATTACGATTGTTTAGACTTGGAAAATATAAAAGAGAAAATTTAAAAATCATTACTATTAATTGTATTTGCAAACAGGAGTAATAAATTATGCTAGAACCAAAATATAATTTTGAATTTACTGATATTGATAAATTACGAGAAATAATTGCTGATAAACATAAACAATATAATTATTTGTGCATATTTAGTATGATACTTTTTATTTTATCTATAATATTATGTATTATTTTCGCTATATTAAATTCTCATGTCCTTTGTTTTACATTCTTTTTCTTGTTTACAACATCTTTTATTTCAATTCATATTTGTTGTAATGTAGAAGAAATTTATAAACAAAATAAGAATATATTAGATATGTATAATAAAATTACAGAATTAAAAGCATCAGATAAAGTGTCAGATATTCGTCTATGTTATCAATATGGACATTTAGAAATTTCATATTTTGATGAAAATGATATTTTAAGAAAAGACAACTATTGTTTAAATATAGATAAAACCCAATTATATTATTATAAAAAACAAAATTATCTAATTAGAGGATATTATGATGTTAATAAAAATCAATATATATTAGAAATATATATTCCTTATGACACAATTAAAAATAAATAAAATTAAAAATTATCCCTTAGTTTAAATTACTAAAGTTCGCCGTAAAGCCCCTTGCTTCAGCTATGGGGATATAAGGCGAACATAAATCAAGCAATATATTTAAAACTAAAAGGATGTATAGTTAATGCAATTATCAGAAACAGTAAAACTCTATCCAACTAAATACCAGAAAGAGTTAATTTTTGCGACTATGGACGAATACATTAATACAGTTAATAGTCTTGTTTATGTTGCCATAAATGGTACTTCAATATCTAAATACACTACAGCCGATATTAACTGCAACCTTCCGTCAGCATTAGCAAATCAGTGTATTCGTGATGCTAAATCTATTGTTAAAAAGCATTATAAGTCTTGTCATAAGACCATATTAGCTAATCGCAAACAAAATAAAAAATCTACAGTTCCAAAACTTCCTATACTCAGGAAACCATGCTGCTATATCAATAATCAGAACTTTAGTGTTAATAGCAATAGTATTGATTTTCCTGTAATGATTAATGGAAAATCAAAACGTATATCTGTATATGCTAAACTAACAGCTCGTCAACAGGATTTATTTAACGATGCTAAATTTGGTACTATGCGTATTGTCGTTAAAAATAACAGTGTCGTGGCACAGATAGTTTATAATGTCGATGAACCTGTATATCCTGACGATGGCAATATCATGGGTGTAGACCTCGGTATTAAATGCCCTGCCGTTAGCTATTGTTCTGATGGTAGTGCTAAATTTTATGGCAATGGTCGTAAAAATAAATATATACGTAGACATTATAAATATCTTCGTAAGATGCTACAGTCTGCTAAAAAACAAGAAGCTGTTAAACGCATAAACAATAAAGAGCAACGCATTATGAAAGATATAGACCATAAAATAAGTCACGATATCGTTGAAACAGCGGTAGCTCATAATGTAAAAGTAATTAAATTAGAGCAATTAACAAATATTCGCTCTACGACAAGAACAAGTCGTAAAAACAATCACAGTCTGCATAACTGGTCATTCTATAGACTTACAAAATTTATAGAATATAAGGCTGCACTTGCAGGTATATCCGTTGAGTATGTAAATCCAGCATATACAAGTCAAAAGTGTCCTATCTGCGGTCATGTACATCATGCTGATGATAGAAATTATACTTGTAAATGTGGATTCCATATTCATAGAGACCTTTTAGGTGCTATGAATATATGTAACTCAACTGAGTTTGTTGGTAATAGACAAACTGCATAGGGAACTATATGTTCTGCCCTATGATGGGTAATGGCATACCCATATCTTGCACTACGACCTACTAGAAATAGACTGGTCAGCCACTATATAATGGCAGTTAGCAAGAATCCCCTGCCATTAGGCATGGGGAGTGTCAAATATAAAGATACTAATAATAATACTTATACCATTAATAAAGAATATTCTATGACTTCTCTTAAACAGGGTGATAAAATGACAATATATTATAATCCTGATAATCCAGAAAAACTTAAACCGGGAATGTCTATATTCTATATTATGGATAGTATTGGAATAATCTTTTTATTAATATATCTATGTGTAATATGTAGGTTTATCATTAAATCAAAAAAATAAAAGGATATAGTTTTTAGCTATACCCTTTTTAATAAAAATAAAGGATTTCACTTTTTAGTGTTATCCCTATTTTTTTAAAATATAGATATATTATTCATAACAAATGCTAATGTTAAAAATAGTAATGAAATATTAGCTGATAAAATTCCCATCTTTTCCTTATCGGCTGATAAAGATATAGATGCTAGTATGAAAAATATAAAGCCAATAAAACATAAAATTATTGAAATTGCATAGTTCATAATTATTTTTACTCCCATCTCAAAAATTCCATATACAAAGAAGCATCTATTACATAGATGTTTTCTGTATCATCCATCCATTTTCCAATAATTTATTCTTATCAGCATTAAAAATTTTGCAAAATAAATCAGGTTCATGATAGAATATATCCATTTGCAATTCTTTAATTTCTTTGTTTATATCCTGATATTTAAATATCATAGAAGAATGAAGATAAATATTATCATAACATTCTTCTATTTTTGTTAATCCGCAACTTTTTCCTATCTCCATACAAGTTTTCAATTTCATATGTAATATTCCTCCAATCTTTTAAAGAAATGCGATTAGATACACCAATATTCTTCTCCATACATGCAAATTTCGCACATGTACTGACACTTACCACAATGAGTAGCATACCACTTTTTCCACTCTTTCTGAGATATTTCGTGTGTTACATTTGCCTTTGTCCAATTATCCTGATATGAGAATCCACATGTTTTTGACATATCTTGTTTTGTTTCTGGCATAATATTGTTTCCTCCTTTCCATATGAAACACGCATTTCACTTAAGCTTGTCTTTTAACTCATACAAATCTTCAATTACATTTTTAGCGTCTTGTATAATGCATTCTTCCTCACTTAAACTTTCTTCTTCTAAAATTTCTGTTTTTGTTTTTATTATGTCTAACAACCCTTCAATTACTGAAATTGCATTTTCACAAATTTCTTTGTCTGTTAATTCATCATTATTATCTGAATTGAGTTCTTTCCAATTGACTTTCTTATCACAAAAAAGAATACATTTTGTTATTTTGCCTCCGCATTTAGATTTCTCTTGACACTCTTTTGCTTCATCAATTGTATCAAAAATCACAGTATATCCATTTGCCATTAAATAATTTTCTCCATTCATAATAACAATTGTTTCTTCTAACATTTTAATCACCATTTACCTTTCCAATGAAATATCCATTTAATTGTCAATTACATTTCTCAAAGCTCTTTCAATTGTTGCCTTATCATACACATCTGAATGTCCATTGGGACAATTAGGCAGTTCGTTGATAGCAACAATACATTTTTCAATTAATTCTTTCGCAAATTCTCTTCGTTCTCTTTTTGTCATAATATTACCTTGCCTTTCTAACTCTTTCTATTTCACATTTATGTTCAGCATCATATTCCTGGCACATTTGACATATATCTATTTTATACAATATTCTAATTCCTCATTTCTGCTGTTTTCCACGCCTTTTTGTAAAGTCTCTCTCGTTTCAAATTCTACTTTTCTATCACTTGTTATTCCAAGAAAAGCATAATATTTATCTGTTAATAAATCATGATAACAAGTTGCACCATTTCTGATATTCTTCATAAGCTTCATCGGACAAAGAATACCAGCTACTTGTTGAAATTCTATCATGTTCGCATACTTCCTTAAAGAGAATTGGATATTTTTCTCTTACGGTCAAGTCATGTATGATGTAATAATTGTCATTAATCATTTGCACTCTATTAAAACACTTCATTTCTTTACTCCCAAAACCCAATTCCTTTTTCTCGTAAAATTGTCTTTACATAGGCAACTTCATCTTCGTCTACTGTAATTACATCATCACTCTCCCAATCAACATGGCATCCATTATAGTATAAATGCTCTTTTAATTCTTGCATTTGAGTGTGTGTAATTGATAAATATAATCTAATCATTGTTCTTACCGACCTTTCTTAAAATTCATAGAAAATACAAGTTTCAAATACTATCATTATCATCAGATGCCTTTGCTACTCTGCTTTTAAAATCTTTTAATGCCTTACTGCATCTTGAATTATCGTTAATTTCACCAATTCCATTTTTAACATAGTTCCAATTACCTTCTGCTATATCCATTAACTCGTAAACTTTAGTGACTTTTTTGTATGTCTCTTCTTGATTTTGCCCTTTTAGTGCTGAAAATAATTCATATTTCAATTCTTTCAGTTCCAAAAATAACTCATTTATATTATAGATAGTTGTACCAGACTCACATTCATTTGCAAAGCATCTATCAGAACACTCAATTTCTTCTAATGACATAATTTCCTGTACAAGTTCTTCTTTCGACTTTTTACTATGTTCCGTTACAATTCTGTCGTACATCCATTTATACATAATTTTATCTGTCCTTTCTTCTAATGAAACACGCATTGTATTTTATATAAAATTTCAATTCCTTACCACAAAACCAACAATACTTAATATATTGGCTAAATATTCTAACGTTTGATTTATTACAATTTGGTGGTTAGTTACCTTCTAACTAAATTATCAAATAAATTCATTGCTTGTTTTCTTGTATATATTTCTTTATTATAAGTAAATCTTGTATCAAAATGATACTCTTTTAATTTTGTTTCATCTAATTTCAATACACCATAAGCAATCATATCGTTTAATTCATCTATTTTGATAAACTCCCCATTAGAATTGCTTTCAGATACATTAAAATCTGAAAGATACATTCTATCCATAACCATCACCGCCTTTAAAATTACAAAAAGAAATCGTCATTTCAATTATTTAATATTGTTTTCTTTAATAAAATCATTAATTGTATCATTAATTATTTGTCTTATTTCTTCTATTTCTTTTAATGTTATGTTATCTGTAGTATGCTCATATAATGCGTTTTCTACTGCTAATTTAATATCAAATTTATAGTTCAATACCATTTATATCACCTCTTCTAAACGTTTTCATCATATGATTACACCAATCAGCAAGTTCATCACAAATCCTACGAGGGGATTGAGTGATTTTGTAGTTAGGTGTTAATATAAAAAATTCATTATGCTTTCCATCATAATACAATCTATATTCATTATGCCACACACCAAGACATTTATATGCTTTTTGCATTTCATATCTCCATTCTATTTGCAAAGAAATCGTCATTTCTTAAACATCAATTCTTCACCTTCCTGCTTTATCATACTTATTTCAGATAAATCATACTGTTCAATCATTTTCTCTAATTCATTAGATAATCCAGACATTTGTGATAAATCTTCAATAGCTCTTTCCATATGTTCATAAGCTAAATCTAAATTGTTCCACACGGTATCTAAATTATTTTGCGTTTTATTAATTCGACTCATTTATACCACCTCACCTCATTCCGTACAATACTTTGTTATAAATTCATTCGTAAACAAAGCAAATGCTGAAACCTCTGGACCTGAATTAAATGCAGCTATTGCTCTTGCTAATCTAACCTGACAAGATTCATCATTCATCATTTTTGCACCACTGTAACTTTGCTCTAAATATTCTAAAATTTTCCTTTCTTGCTCACTCAATTTATATCACCTCTTCCAATCTTCCAAGTAAATCATTCTTCACTTCGATTATTGCATTCAACCTTGATTCAGTTGTACTAACCTTGCAAGCTTCTACATTATAAGTCATTTGCTTTTCTAGGTCAGATTCAAGTCTGTCAATTTATGTATCAAGCTCACCAATATATTCTTTTATCTTTTCTCTCATATCTGGCTCATTAACAAAATCAACTCCACCAAAATCCTCTTTAGTTAGTTTTCTCCCACATTTAGGACAAAATCTAAAGTGATTACCATTATTAACTTGTCTTTTACTTCCTGTAAAAGCAATTCCTGTCATATTTAAATATTCATCAATTTGAACCATTCTAAAATCATATTTTCCACCACATAATTTACAGTTATTTTTCATTTACTTCACTTCAATCATAAAAATTAATTTCATTATAAAATCACATCTATGTGTTCATAAGTAAAATCATTTATTGTTAATTTATGTAAACCAAATTTGTTATCATTAATATATTTCAGTTTATCTAATTATGCATTCAACAATCTCTAAACTGTATGTCATAAGATTGTCAGTTTCACATATAGTATCATTTCCATAGCAGAAGTTTTCTGCTACTATGTTACCAACATTTATTTCGTCATTGATGTGATTTAATGTATATTTGTCTGTCATAATGGACTTTTCTGTGTTTTTGTTTACATACAGTTTATCTCTTGTTTTATCACCATGCGATATGAGCTCTTGTAGCTTATCGTACAGACAAATTTCATGCATACCATCTTCATATTCAAATATGAGTTTAAAGTCTTTCAAAAACTTTTCGTTGTTTGCACCGCGTATAACAATATCTATATATTTTCCAAAGCCATAGCCATTGTATTCAGATGTCTCTTCCAGTGTAATTTCTGTTTTTGTTGCATTTGCGTTTCTTATGCTGATTACAAATTTTTCATCTATGGCGTCTTTATATTTGAAAGCAATTGATTTTCTTACACTGATTGCAAGTTTTTTGTTTATGGCGTTTTTATATTCAAAAACGATTGATTTTAATACTCTATTTGTCATACGTTTGTTACCTCTTTCTTTTTCGTTGACGCATTTTAGAGTTATTTACGCAAGTTCGTCCCAATCCGCTGGAACCAAAATAGTCAGACCATTCTACTACTTTTGGATTAAACTCATTTATATATGCGTTTACAAAATTCTCTGATACAACATCAATAAATTCATCTTTGTGTTGTGACATATAATTGAGTATCCATTGCTTTTTGTGTTCTTTTATGACATATCACCTTCCCAGAAAAATTAAAGCTCTTTAATTTTTTAAAATTGAAAATATTGACCTGGGTAAGCATCCATATGACCAAAACAAACATCATTATACCAAAGGCATCCTTGATTATCCCATTCAATAATATCACCTTTTTTAATATGAACTTTTTTATCTTTATCATTATTCCCTTTCAAAAAACCAACGCCTTCAAAATCTCTTATACATATTGCTTTATTCATTTTATAATATCCTTTCCATTCACAAGTAAACTTAGACTTCCTTATATCCTAAAACTTTTAGACAATGTATAAACCCATCAATCTCGTTTTCTTGAACCATTTCCTTTTGTTCATATTCATCATCATTGATATGAACTGCGTAATAATCGCAAATTTTCATTCCGACATAGAAAGTTTGTTCCATATAAACTACTCCTTCTGTAGTAAACTTAGAGTCCATTTGTCTTTTTCAACTGCATCACTAACTCTAACTCTGCAATTTCCGTTTTCAGTTTCTTCATGTATAATAGTGCATTAATAGCATTATCTTCATAATTTGATTGTTCAATGTTTTTCATATCTATTCTGAAATATTCTTGTTGATTTTCCAAATCTCGTTTCTTTGCAGCTAATCGCTGTTCTAACGCATCATTCATATTATTCATTCCTTCCACATGAAAACTTGGTTTCCTACTATTTTTCATAATAACTACATGGTGCTTCACATTCTCCAGATGACGTACATGCCGGCTTTTTACCACACAATCCATTTCCTAGCATATATTTACACCCTTCTTTTCTTGTACCAATATTTCTCGAACCACAATTATTACAATGATATGATTTCTCTTTTTCATCATATCGAATATCCATATTTCCACAATCCAAACAAATCATATTTTTATTCTCCAATCTTTTAATGAGTTTGTTCCATTATAATTACTCTTTGTCTCTTTTATCTACAACCTCTTTTGGAATTAAGTAAAAATCTCCAGCCATTTCTGCAATATGTTCGTCTGTCCATACCGGTGTATCTGTCTCTGATACTGAACTCTGATACCAGTCCTGCAAAAATCCTTCATCAACTGCATTTTCTTTTATAAATTTCTTGGTAAATTCGTTAGATAACTGAAAACTAAATATTTTATCATTTTCTGATTCAAAACATGATTTAAGCCATCTATCAGCTATAGTATGTGTGAGTTCAATTTGTGTCATAATTACAGTATTCGCACCAAAATCTTTTTCATATTCTGTTTTGATTTTTCCAATCTCTGTATTTTCGTCAAATCCACCATTCTTTTCTGCATCAAGAAATTCAGCATAAAGTGACATTAATTCTAAGTCTGTTTTTGTTTCAAAAATATTTACATGGTTCATAATTATTTACCTTTCTTTTATATATGTTTCGTTTATATACTTATTATATCATGCTAAGAATATAATTTGTGTAGTTTTATATATTTTTATGAATTATAAGTGAATCTAAATATCAAAATGGTTGTCTGTTTTCCCACAAATAGCTTTATTATTTTTCACATTTTCCATATTTTCCATATTTTTTTCCAATTACCATAAATTACCTTATCTCCATAATTTAAAGTAACATTTGTAGAGAATGGACAATCATCATCAGATGATGCTATATATCCCATTTTTTCTAACTTTTCTGCTTCTGTATCTGATATTTCTGTTTCAATCATAATTTTCATTTTCGTTCTCCATTATAAAAATTAAATTTCGCTACCTAATACATTAATGCTACTTCCATCTTATTTTTACATTTAATATAAATTGTGTTTTCACTCTCTTTGACTTTATAATTTTCAAGTTCCCATTCATATACATCAATTTCATTTCCTGTAAGTTTTGACTTTAAGTACAACATATCAGGGTTACAATTTTTTACAAAACCATCAATATCTTTCATATCAGAAAATCCATATGTTGAAACAGCATTGTATAAAATACCAACAAGATTTCCTTCAGACGATTTCTTATATGCATCTAATATAAGTTTTTTAAACATTTCATTTTCCATAATTCAAATTAATCCTTTCCAATGTAACAGTAAACTTAGATTTATTATTCTTCTACTTCTATTGTAATTTTTACTTTTTGACCTTCTTTTATTTTTGGTTTATTTTTAAACTCTGCAATCTCGTCTAATGCAATTACAATACCGGAACTAAAATAATCATCAGACAATATTATATCTTTTGAATTGTCACTTTCTACTACAAATCCCCATAAATTATTACTTTCATCCATTAATTTTGAATGTCCTACAATCGAATATTTATCCATGTAATAGTTTCCTTCTATCTATTTCATTTTTATGTATTTATTATATCATAATCAAGGTATAACTCGTGTGATTTTTAAATAATTAATATTCTTTTTCCTGAATATCTTCTAATTCATCATGTAACATATCTTCTACCTTTGCTAAATGTTCTTCATCCATACAACGGCCAGCTCTATTTAATACAAGGAAATATTCAAGCACATCTTTTTTCTCTAAATTTCTTGTTTTTCCAACAGAAATATTTTTATTTAAAAAAGTGTATCTATCTGCATTGCTTAAATCATTAAAATAATATCCTTTATATGGGAATCTGTTTTCATAAAATGCTATCAATGTTGATAATCTTTGCTTTCCGTCAACTATTTCATATGAAAAACCTTTTTCTTCCCATTCTTTATCAGATAAATGATTTAAAGCAAATTCTCCTATTTTAATATTGTTAAAAATACTATCAATTAAATTTTCCCTATCTTTATCATCCCATACATAACCTCTTTGATATTCAGGGTCTAAATTAATACCAAAATTATAATATTCAAAAATAAGACTTTCGATTGTAGTGTTCTGGAAATTAATATTAATATTTGTATTTTTTGTAAAATTAGATACATTATTTAATATTGATAGAGGTCTTATTTCATTCCATGCTACAACCATATATGTTTTATCTTCATAAGGATTACCATAATTTCTATGAATTTGTGTACATACAAGACCATATACTTTTTTATCTTTTGAAATATAATCAACTGTAGCATCTTTTAAATTTCCAAATTTTACTTTATCTCCAATATTAAATTCATAAGTTGGTGGATTTATAAAATTAAGTTTATCTTTAATTTCATTAAGGCCAGATTCTTTTTCTCTTTCCAACCATTCTTTTTCTGTTAATTCTTTAACTGCTTTTTTTCTACCCATATTATTATCTCCTAATATTTCATAATTAATTTTGATTTAAACATTTATGATTAAGCTGCTTTTTAAGTTTCTTGTCAATTTTATTAAGTTCTGACATTTCTTTGTTTAATTTTCTAAGTTCATTATTAAATATAATTGTAGTTGATAAAATTATTATTCCGAAAAAAATAATTACTAATATTATTAATAACATAATTATATTACCTCTTTAAATATTTTCAAAATTAGTACAGTTTAATTCTTCATATCTTAAATCGAATACTTTTAATACATCATATTCTTTTTGGCAAATATCACATTTTTTTGTTACAACAATCTGACATTCTGTATCATAAAGTACTTCTATTCTTTTATTTACAATTTTATCATCATTTCCATCAGATTGATTACAATAAGGACATCTTATATAACTCATAATTTATTCTCCTATTTAAATATTTTTTTGTTATTAGTTATTATACCATAGTAACTGTAAACCTACAGCCATTAAAATTAATTATATGACCAATAATAACATTAGTTGGTCTTTTATTATTTATATTATCAAAATTAATATTACCATTATTAGTTGTTATGTAATTATCTGTAATTTCATAACTTCTATTCAGACTAAATTTTATATTATTATAATTATTTTCTATACATTTTATTTTATATTTCATATTTCATATATATGGTCCTTTCTATTTCTTTATATATTCATTATAGCACATTGTCTTTATAATTCGTGTATTTTTTATTTATTATTTACCACACGAAATATGTATGTGTTATGATATAATGCTATATGTGAAAGGAGAAAAAAATATGAATAATCATTATTATAGATTAGCAATTCAGCCGAAAAATGGTATATTTGCATATCATTCAATTAAGGTTTTAAATAGTAATTATCTAAATTTTAAACACAATAATATGCATTGTCTTAAAATAGAGTGTCTGAAATGCGAACGGACATACTCTCCAACCTGTGAACTTACAGATTGTAAATTATCAAAACCTAAAGATATAACATTTTCAGATATAGAAATTGAAGAAATTAATAGAATTATTAAAAATTATAAAAGGAGAAAATTTTTATGAGTTTATTGAAATCAATTAAACAATATATGAAAACTAGCAATATAAAAGAAAACTATACCGCTACTATTCCCATTAAAGATGATAGTGTTTCGATTGAATTAAAAGATGTCAATAAAACATATAACACATATATTGAATTAAATGAAGAAAATGATAGGATAAGCAGAATAAAGAGAAAATATGATGATATTTCTTATCGAATATTAATAACTGCATTTATACTATTAACTATTGCTGCGATAATTGTATTTTTTGATATTAGCTTACTCATAAAAGTTAGTTGTAGCATTGGCAGTCTATTATTATTTATAATTTCTTTTATTTTTTTGCGTAAAAGTGATTCTATCTGTTATATATATGATTATATTTACGGTATTGGAAACCTAACAATCTTATTGAAGGTAATGAATACCATAGATACTGATGAAAAAATTGGCTTTTCAATTAAAAATAAATCATATGGAGATATTATAGTCTTTAAATATTTTGACAAAGATAATAAGGAACATCAAAAGACAGCTATAGAATTGGATAAAATTCATTATTGTTTAAATTCTCCTAATAAAATCATTGGTTGGTATGATGAAGAAAAAAATAAATATATGATTGAATATTATACTACATATAATGAAGAATTTTAAAATATAATAACTTGGATAAAATTATTGCTATAATTATATTGTGGAGATAAAACTATTAATATATATAATAAAGTCTTAATTGAGTTAGATAAAACTTCAAGTTTGAAGAGTAAGATAAATAACTTAGTTAAGTTATATTACTCTACAGAGGACAGAAAGTTAAGAGATTATATTGAGCAGTGGAAATGTGTTCTTTTAGAATATAAAGGGTGTAGTTTAAAACTGCACCCTTTTCTTTTTCTTAATAATAATATCTTTTGTATTCTTCCTCTTCTATTCTATTCACCCCTAATTCTCCCATTTCATTTACTACATCTTACACGAAATATAAATATGATATGTTATAATAATAAAAAAGAAAGGAGTTATATGTGAGTATCAAAAGAAGAATTATTAAAAGAAATCGCAAATATTTAATGAAACAAGGTGAAATTGTTGGTGAATTTAAAACTTTTTCTTTAAGAGATAAATATTGTCTGCAATACAAAGATAGTGATTCTTTTATATCTGTTAGAGAAAATAGTAAATATGAAGCATATAAAGAGGCAGTTAATGCTCTTAAATATTTAGAGAAAGAAAACAATGAGGTGAACTAATAGTATATTAATTCCGGTTTCACAAGACCCCGAAACTACTACTGTAATAAAAAATACTGACACAGAAAGCGAGGAATAAATATTATGAATGTAACAATTTCTTTACCATTATTAAAAAAAGATTGGGTACATAATGGCGAAAGCAATATTATTTTTGATTTTAACGATTTAGATGAAACAGAGAAAGTACTTGATAAGTTTAATAAAAATTATTCTTTCGCAAAATCTATATTAAATAATACCAATATTTTGAATAATGATAATATTAAATCAAAAACAAATTGTATGTTTATTAAGGATGATAATAATATCGAATTAAAATTTAATATATCTAATAAAGATACAATATATAGCATTGTTCCATTAAAAAACGTACAGTTTTTAGATGGTACTGATACTATTACTATTAAAGGTAATTTAAATGAAAATAAAAACGATTATATTCTATCTGCTATTTTACCTTCAAAATATAATTACAATGAAATAGTTATATCAAAGCATAATTAAAATGTTGATGGAATGGTCACATTATTTGGATATTTTGTATTGGAACATGCTGACGATAGGTATTTATAAAGGAGAAGCCATCAAAGGAGAAAACAATGAAAATTAAATTTAATTTAGACGAAAATTTTAACTTAAATTCGGAAGAAATAAAGAAACGCGCGCTAAAGTTAGATAGTAAAATTAACAAAATATTCTTTCTAATACCATTATGGCTACTGACTGCTTTAATTATTATTTATTTTGCAATACTCGGCAAACCAGTAAATTCAAACAATAAAACATTGGCAGTAATATTTATAGTCTCTCTTTTATTATACCTAATATTTATTTTCTGCTATTGTAACGATTGGTACAATTATACACACTGCATGTTAGAATGTGATTTTATTAAAAATCTTTTATCTTCTACTGAGGATGATGGATTTGTCTACACAGATAATATAATTATCAGGTATAGAGATTGTAAGAATCAACTTTACATTGGAAAATTTGATAACAACGGCGTGTTAAAATATTCAAGCGATAAAATAAGTATCAACAAGCTATATGAACACGATAAAGACTACTGGCTCATCAAAGGATATCTAAACGATAAAGGACTCTATCAGTTTGATACTTACAAGCCAGTCAATATATCTTCTTAAAAGGAAGATAGTCAAATGAAAAGGAGATAAAAATATGATTAACATTAATGACCTTAAAATCAACCAAAAGGTATGGTTCAAGGAATCTTGGACAGAAAGAATTGTATGCGGATTTGTAAGCGAAATAACAAGACGCGCAGACAACGAAGAACACATAATAAAAGTCAAAGGAAAATCATACTTGGAAGATAGTTTTATTGGTATTACTCACCAGTCACCAGACAATCTGTTTGCAACAAAAGAAGAAGCAATTGCCGCAGCTAAACAAGAAAGTCAGGATTGGGTTGATGATTATAAAAAGGAAATTACTGATATTGCTTCTTTAGTAGCATTCCCTCTCTCTCATACTTTCTATGCAGAGGAATATACAGATTATGAAGCTATAAGAGCATACAAAGAACGTGCAAAAGAACTGGGATTTGAAATACAAGATTAAGGAGCAAAAATGATGAATTTAAGTTTTACAGTAACAGGTATCATAGTCGGATTACTTTTAACATTTTGGATTGGAGTAATTTATTTTAAGCATGACCATTGGATTCCGCAAACAATTATTTCTGGATTGATAATTATTCCTTTATTAGCTTATATTGGAAAAATTGATGACACTAATATTGGCATAAAAAAATTAATTAAAAACACAATTACTGCTAACTATGATAATGTTCTTAATTATCATAATGATAACAATAATAAGAGTTTTGTTTCAGACAATTCAAAATATACTTTCGATTATGATGAAAAGACAAATACATTAATAATACTTAATGGTTCATCTGTAGATGCAACATTCGTTGATGGAGTAAAGCAAAAAGGAGAAAAATATGATTGATTATATAACAATCGGAACATTTATAAGTACTGGATTTGCAGTTTTTGTAACATTCACACTATTAACATTCACACTATTTTTACGAGGTTATAAATCCAAAATCTGTGCAGTTCCTTTATTTGTGATGGCACTAATACTCTGCTTACTATTGGGATTGAGTGTCTATCAGCTTGATGCTGATAAAAAAACTAATAAGACCATAAAAACAACTATTAACGACAATTATGATAATAAGGGAGAAAATAAATTATTATGACAACAGGAATAATTATAGGAACAATCGTAGGAGTGGTTTTAACATTTTTTACAGCATTGACATTTAATAATATGGACGCTTTTGACGAACATGAATGGGTTTTTCCAGTATTAATAGCTGGAATGTTATATATAGTATTCTTTGCTGCTATATTTGGATTCGTAGGATATGACGCAGATAAGGAAAATAAAATAAATGAAACAATTCAAGATACACTTAATAGCAATTATGATAATGTAGTTAATTTTCATAATGGTAATACTAATAAAAGCTTTGTTTCTGATGGTTCAAAATATACATTTGATTATGATAAGAAAACAAAAACTTTAACTGTATTTACCGATACAAATTCATCTGTTGATGCAGTATTTATTAATGGAATTAAACAGAATAATTCAGTAAAAAAAGAAAAAACATCTGATAATACCAATAAGAAGAAAGACTGTGTATCTTATCAGATAGATGATAAAAATAAAACTAATGATAAAGTAGATACAGATAATGCATCATCTACTACTACTACTGTTGCAACTGATACAGATTTACAGCAGAAAATACAGAACAAAATACAATCTAAGTATAATGGAGCTGTTATGACAAGCTTTGATACGATTAATTTATCCGGTACATTTAGTTGTGATGATACACAGTATAATTTTGTTTATAAAGATAATATGTTAGAAGTATCAAATATTAACGATATTAATGATATTACATATTATAAAATTAGCAATTAATACAATTTAATGTTGATATAATTTTCAAAATTATATAATAGAAAAACAGTATATATTACGATACTATATATAGTAATAGAATTTAAAAATTCTATAAATTTGCAATATTTAAATATTAGCAAATAGAGGTACAATAATATGTATTATGATTTAGCTGAAGAAATAAAAAATGTAAGAAAAACCAAATTCATTAATGACTTTGTTATGAATAATAAAGAAATTGCATCAGCTACATTTTTAAGAGAAAGTCCTTTACAAGTAAGTGGAAATTCTTATAAAACTGTTGGTTTTAGAATTGATGAAGAAGCAAAATTACAAATGGTTGATAAAATAACCAATACTGAAGGATATACTGTTAGTAAAAATATAGCTCATAGTGATGTTGATGTGAATACTTTATTTAATGATTATATTAATGGAGATGCAAAACTTATTGTTAAAGCATTAAGTCCTGTTATACATGATATGATTTATGATAATTTTAATAAAGATAATTATAAAGTTAAATATTTATCAACAGAATTTTCTTTAAATAATAAATCATGCAGTATGATTAAATCATTAGAAAACAATAAAGAAATGAATTTAAATCGTGAAGAATATTATAGCAAATAATATTAATAAGGGTATAGTTAATAGCTATACCCTTATTAATTAATCCTCACCCTCATGTTTTATTGCACTTTAATAATATTTAATATTAGCACGAATTATATATCTTGTGTGCTATAATTAATAAAAAGGAGTGAATATAATTTATGAATGATAATATCAATATATCTGTAAAAGATAATTCATATATAAATAATAATGATTATTCTATTGAATTTAATCCAGATAATATTACAAAAATTAAAAAAGATTATGAGGATTTCAATAATAAATATAAAGTAGTTAGTGAAATTAGTAAAAAATATGATGATAGACAGGACTTATTATATTGTATTAGTATTCTATTTGCTGCAATAAGTTGTATAGCTTTTATCATAATAGATATAATTAGTGATGGTAAATTATCTAAAATCATTCCCATAGAATATTTTGTAATAGGTATATTCTTTATTGGTTTAACTATTCTTTCAATAGGTATTTATTTTAGTATTAAAGAAAAAAACTTATATGATAATTTTTTTAAAACTAATACTGTATTTAGTAATAGTAAAAATATTGATACAGGTATATTTTTAACTGATTTTATAAATAATGCATCAGTTAATAAAGAAGTCAGAATTAAGAGAAAAGCTGAAAAAAATAAAGGTTATAAATCTCATTATACCTTTAAATTTTATATAGATGATAAGAAGTTATTCAAATTTAAATGTTTATGTAATGATGTAACCTTTACTGATACAAATATTATTAAAATTAAAGATAAAATAGAACAAAATAATGATATTGGCGAAATCACTTATTTTATCAGCATGGAACTACCAAATTCATTAAAAAATATATAATTATAAGGAGAAACTATATGAAGTTAATAATTAAAAGTAAAAACAATATTTTTAAAAATGGAGCAATATATAATTTAGATAATTTTAGTATCATAGAGCCAGCCATTAAAGAAATTGATGATAAAAAGACATATATTCTTCAAGGTTATGTAGGTATCATTTGTCATAATTTGATTGCATTTGAAAACGAAGAAAATCTTGCAGCAATATTCGATTATATTATCAAAGTTATCACAGATACAGATTATGATGTAGATGCTATTGTTATTGACATGGATAAACTTCAGAATGGTAGGTATACATTAGTAACTGATGTTATTGATTTAGTAAGAAGGAGTTATTATTAATGGCAAGAAAAGAAAAAGGTATTAATGTTACAGCATTTATAGATAATATCTTGTTTCTAACCTCTATGCTTTAGCATAGTAGGTTAAAAACAAAGGATTACCAATTACAAGTATGTGAATACTTGCAATAAATCTCTTATCTTTAGATTAGAGGTTGTTGATAATTATGCGTTAGAAAATAATATAGAAAAGATAAATGTTACAAATATTATTCCTACCGGATTTGAATATATGGATAGAACTGGGACTCTTCACTTTGTTTCATTTAAAAAAATAAAAAAACTAAATATTTTTTGCACGAAATATAACTTAGATGTGTTAAAATATAATAGAGGAATTAATTAATATTCATTTTATTGTCCTCATCTTATTATTCTAACTTCTTATTATATTAAGCAGGCTATCATTAATTTTAATGGTAGCCTTTTTATTTTCAAACTTATTACACGAGATATAGTTTCGTTATGCTATAATACAATTACTAATATTAATACATAAAAGAGGTGGAATTATTGGATAAAGATGAAGTTATAATTAAGAAATTTAATAACAAAACATATAAATTTATTTTTCAAAATATAAATGAATTACAAAATAGAATTAACGAAGAAATAAGTATTAATGAAAAATGTTCTAATGATTGTGAAACAGATACTTATTATGTATTTTTCTGTTTTATTATATTTGGATTTTTTTCACCTATGATAATTATGACAACATCAAATTTTTTGAATTTGCCTATATGGATAAACATTTTAAGTGTTGTTGCAAGTTATCTTATTCTTCTTATCATCGGTTATTATTTCTGTTTCAGAAAACATAATTTTTCTGATTGGAATGTAGCTAATTTAATTAAAGTAAGAAAAATATATAATGAATTAACAAATTCAGATATAGAAAGAATTTATATAAATAAACATGATTTTGCTATTAATTTTCAGAATGGGAAAAAATATAGCTATAGCATTATGTGTGATTATTTATCTTCTGAAGAAAATATAATATCTATTATTTTTGAATTAGATGAATGTAATAAAGATATTATAGTTGCTTTAGCAAAGGAGTAAATATACTATGAAACAAATTATAGTTGCAGATAAAAATAATAATTTGATACAATTTAATTTTTTTGATATAGATAAGATGAAAAAATTTAAGAAAATATATGAAAATAGAGAAAGAAAATCTTTAATTTTGCAAGTAATTATGGCTAGTTCTCTTTTGCTAATGTTTGCAACTCAAATATTTATTCTTATCTCAAATTTTACAATGGATAAAAAATCATTATTAATGTTTTCAGATGCTTTAAATATTGTATCAATAATATCACTTATTATATTAGGTATATCATTCTTGTATTATTTTACATCATTTAATAAGAAAACACATTATGATAGATATAATGATATTATCACTATTTATGATTATATTTATAATGATGATTTCCATAATATTACTTTTGATTGCCTGGATAATTTTATAAGCTTTGAAAATATTGATTTTGCTAATATTGATTTTCCTATTGTTTTAAAAACTAATCAGATTATTTATGAAGAAAATTTAGATGTGAATTATATAATAGATATTGGCATATATAAAGAAATATATTACTGCAATGTTACCAGTAAAGGAAAATAACTAAGGAGTAAAATAAAATGTTACATAAAAAGAAGATAATAATATTAATTCTTTCTCTATTACTCTTTATAAGTATATTATTATGCATTTGTTTTATATCAAAAGATAATTTTCATATAACTGTTTATGGTAATGAATATAATTATAATACAGTAAAAAACCTAGATAAAGATTTAAAGAAAAATAAACCTGTATTTGATAATGAAAATTTAAATAATTATGTTACTTATAAAGCTGATATTAATAGTATTTTAAATGCAAGTTTGATTACACGCATTAAATATTCTATTACAAAAGAAAATTTAAAACCTAATTATACTATTTCATTTAATAAAAATAAATTAAGAGAAAAACTAAATGAATTAAATATGAGTGCTGATTATCCACAAGATGCTTTTATCACTAAAGATAATGATACGTGGAAAATTAATAAAGAAGTTAAAGGCTCTTTTATTTTAGTTGATGATTTATTAAAATCCTTATCATCTTCTACTACTAAAATTGATTTAAATAAATTTTATAAGAAGCCTAATATTACTGAAAAAGATTTAAAACCTATATTTAAGAAAATATCTAAATATCAAGATTGGTCTTGTAAATATTCTAATGGAAATGAAATTAGAGCTAATGGAAATTATGTAGATTATAATAGTTCTACAAATGAAATAACAGTAAATGATAAATGGATAAAAAAAGAAGTTAAAAAAGCCTTATCAGATTATAATACTGTTGGAAAAGAACGTGATTTTATTACACATGATGGCCAAAATATTACTGTTAGTGGTGGAACTTGGGGAAATAGTCCAAATATAGAAGAAGAAATTACTTTCTTAAAGGAAAAATTTAATAAAGGTGAAAGTATTACTGATAGAGAACCTGAATATAATTATCAATATGATGAATTTCCCAATACATATATTGAAATAAGTATTGAACAACAGCATTTATGGGTATATCAGGACAGCCAATTAATTATGGAAACAGATATTATAACCGGAGATGCTACAAAACACAGAGATACTCCTACCGGATGTTATTTTATATCTGAACATATTAATGGTAAATATTTAACAGGAGAAAACTATAAGACTTGGGTTAATAAATGGATGCGATTGACTAATCAGGGTGTAGGTTTACATGATGCTAAATGGCAGCCTCGTTTTGGCGGTAATAGATATAAAGGACATGGTTCTCATGGATGTATTAATCTTCCACCTAAATTTGCAAGTGATTTATTTGATACTGTTTCTGTTGGTTGGTTAGTTGTTATTTATTAAATATTTTAAAAAAATAATATTAATCATTATAAGGGTATAGTTACTAACTATATCCTTTTATTTTAAATTCTCCTATCAAAAACTACACGAAATATAGATGTTATTTGATATAATATATGTACAGAAAAAATAAACTATTTAAGGAATAATATTATGAAATATTATGTTTATAGACAAGAAAGTATCTTTTTAAATGTATATACCAATTATAGTTTATATAAATGGACAGGATTTACTCTTATTGCAGGAATAGAAGGAACTCGAAATTTATATAATTATATAGGTCCTATAGGATGGTATAAGAAAAAATTATTTACTAATTCTTTATCTGATTATGGATATACCTTTAGAGTATATAAAACATTTAACAATGCTTTTACTGATTATAGTTATAGATATTTAATTATAGATGAAAAAGGTAATGTTAGAGATTTTAATGAATTAACTGATAGATATAAAAAGAAAAGACACAGAAATAGAAATACTCAGGCTTATCAGTATCATCATCCTCATTTAAGTAAACATAAAAGAAAAGCATTATCTAATGTAGAACTTAAAGAAATAAAATATAAATATGGTTTTAATTTATATGATAAGAATATGAATGATACAGATAAATATTATTATTATGATAGCGAAATTGGTCATAAGAAACCTAAAAATTGGAAATCACAGAGTAAACGTCTTAAACAGTTTAAAACATCTGCAATATATTACAATAACCAAAAACATTTAAACTATGTAGAAGAAAATGGAGAATATTATTATGGATAATACACTTATAGCTACTATAGAAAATTTGGAAGTTAGAAAAGTAACTAAATATAGTGATGATAATGGTTGGTATCATTTAATAGTTACCTTTGAAGATGAAGATTGCAATAAATTTTATTTTATTGATGATGATATTTCAAGAGAAAGTCGTTATAAGCGTGGAACATTTGGAACACTGAAGTTAAAAATTACTACTTCTGAAAATATTTTAAATGAGTTTGGAAATATAGATTCTGAAATTATTGCTGAAATCTATGATTTTATACCGGATGATGATAGAAATAACTGATTTAAATTATAAAAAGGAGATAAAAATATTATGTCATTAATTTTAAATAATGTAACAGATAGAGAAATAGATTTATTAGAAGCCAATAATGTTGATTGGCTGCCTACTGATGATTATAAGAAAGATAAAAGTATTATTTTTATGAACGAAAACGAATACAACAAAGCTATGAAACTATTAAATGAAATCAAAACCAGATATTAGGAGTAAACATTATGAATAAAGATAGTTTAATTTCAAAAGATGAATATATAAATGGGTTTAAGTCTGGAAGTATTATATATCCTAATGTATTTGCAAGATATTATGGTTTAGAAATAAAAGATGCATATGAATATTTAGATAACAGAGCTAATACTAAACAAGATATAGTACATGTTATTGAGTTACATTGTCCTCATTGCTATCATGATTTACCTCACAGATATTATAATATCAATGGCTTATTGACTACTAATTTAAAAAATATAGTATGTCCATTTTGTGATGAGTTCTTTGATGTTGATATTAATACAAACAATTGTGTTTATTATGAAAAACGTTAGTTGATTATTGTAAAGGAAAAACTATGATTAAAGAAAATGAAAATACAGAATATATAAAATTTCTTACAGATATATGTGCATTATGTAAGGGCTGGTATGATGAAAATAAATACCCTACTCTACTTAAAGCATTAAATGAATATTACCATAAAGAATATGGTAATGAAGATTTTGAAATTAGTAAAGATTTTGCATTGCAGCTATTTATATATCCTCTTGTAACAGAAATTATAAATAGAAATCCTAAAATGGTAAAATATATATTTAATCCGGCTATTGAGGAATTTGATAATACACAAAATATGTCAATACATGATATTATGTATGCCAGATGCCTTACTCTTATATATAATACTAAAAAAGGCATATTTGATATACCTGATGACGTTCTTAAAGGAAAATATAATATTATTTAGAAAGGAGAAAATACTATAAGGTTAAATAGTTTTATGAAACAAATAATATCATCTGTTTTAATTTTAATATGTAACATTTCATTATTAATTCTGCTTATACTGGCAATTATGAGCAATATGTCCTTAACATTATTATTAAGCACATTCATTTGTATGTTTTTTAACATTTTACTTTTTGGAATTAATAAAATATCAAATAAACAAGAAAAAGACACTATATCATAAAATATAGTGTCTTTTCTTACTTATATATTGTCAAAAAAGGAGGTAAATTCATATGAATGAAACAATATGAATTTAAAAACATAACTAATAAAATTATGACTAAATTATTAGAGAACTTAACTTCTTTCGTTCCATATATAGTATCGTAATAACTTCATGTTTTCTATTATTTTTTTTAAAAATTTTTTTATTTTCTTATATTTTTCATTACACGAATTATATATAATTTATGGTATAATTGTATTAGAAAATATTTAAGGAGCAAACTATGGAAACGGAGCAGAATATAATTGGATTATCCAGTGATTTTATTATTCATCCCGGAGAAACATTAGCAGAGGTATTAAAAGATAGAAAAATGTCACAAAAGGAATTAGCAATAAGAACTGGGATGACAGAAAAATATATTAGTGCAGTTATTAATGGACAGGAAAATATATCGTCTTCCTTTGCTAACAAATTAGAATATGCATTAGGCATAGAAAAAGAATTTTGGATGAACTTACAGGCTAATTATGAAAGAGAGAAAAAGGATGTACGAGAGAATATCTGATATTGAAAACAGACAGATTTTAGTAAATAAGCTAAAGAATAAAATTAATAAAGAAATTAAGATTCAAAGGAAAAACCATAATGAATTATATAAATATAATGATGATAAGGATTATGTTGTAAATCAAATTATTAAAGAAGAATTTGCAATGATTAAATTAAAAGAATATTTAGATTATGAACATTCATTTATGAATTATTCTATTAAATATTATGATAAAGATGTTGTTATTTATTATATAGATATAGACCTTATTAATATTTGGTTACAAGATACATTTAATTTTGTAAATAATTATTTAGATAAGGTTGATGAACATAATTATAATGATATTTTATTCATTCTTAATGATAAATATTTAGGGAATGAATTTACAAGTATTTTTGATACTGCTCTATATAAAGAGAAAAATAAAGATATAAAAATATCTATAAATATTAATTAGCACCAAGAGGTAACATATATGATTGATATGTATAAATACAAAAATATAATATCTGATTTCTTTGATGAAGTTGATGATGAGTGTAGACATCATAAGATTAAAGACAGACAAAAACTTTCAAAAAAAGATAATTATTTACTTACTCTCCTATTCTCATGTAGAAATAAATTAGCAGATATATTTAATTGTATTGGTGATGACAATTGGAAACTGCCAGATACTTATTTAGATATAACACCAACTACTGATGATACTATAACTGAATTAAATGATAAATTATATTTTACTTGTAAGAGTAATTGCACAGAATGTTATCAAAAATGCGAAGAATGTGAATATTATTCTATATCTTATAAAGACTTTCAAAAAGTTATTAATGAATTAAAGGAGAAAAACAATAATATTAGATAATAATTTATAATACCACACGAGTTATATACCTTGTGTGGTATAATTATATTATAAATAAAAGAAACATTGTTATATATAAGAAAGAGGTTAAATTAAATGAAAAATAATATATATAATTATTTTATATATTATAGAGTGATGATTAATGGCATTGAACAAGGTTGCGGAGATTTAATTATTTCTACTAATACAAAAATTGAAGATTTAACAACAACAGAAGATATGTGTTGTTGGCTTAACGATATAAGAACCCCAATTTGTAAAGAAATTAACGCTGTCTTAAATGCTGCTAATGATGATAAATTAATTACAAATGATAATATTATTATTTCCAATTATAAATTTATCAATTAATAAGGAGAAATTATTATGAACGTATATGAATTTAGAGATTTACATGTATATAACAATAATGACCGCTATCTAGTTCTTGCTGATAGTAAAAAAGAAGCTGTTAAGATAGCTAATAAAGAGAAAAATAAAAAGGGTAAAGATAAACTGACAAAAGATGATATTATAAATGTTTATAAAAATCCAGGATTGATTTTTGAGTATTTATCAGAGGATTAAGGAGAAAAATATATGAATGTATTAATAATAACAGACAATAATTCAATGAGAAAAGATATTTTAAAAGCTTTAGATAATATCTTGTCTAACCTCTATGAGGTTAAAACAAAGGATTACATATGTATAGTGCCTAGTAATGTATGTATCTATACTAATGATTGTCGTTCTTTAAGTTACATTACTGATAAAGATTTAATAGATAAGCCTACTATTAATCTACCTGATGGAGATATTGGATATATATTAGGTGAAATAGATAGTAATATAGAAAATATTATAACTTATTGTAATGATATTGATTTTGATATTATCATAAATGCCTTTAATCCTGATGATAAAGGTACTGCTCTATTTGAATATATTAATTCAATTATACATTTTGATAAAAACAAAGTATCTCGTTTAAATATTATTGATTTAACCCCTACTGTTATTGCAGATAATTATTTAAAAATCATTACTACTTTTAAAAATATTTAAGGAGAAATAATATGGAATCAGTTAGAAATGGAAATACAATAATTTTCAATAATTTTATTGTATTAAAAAAGACAGATAATTTTTGGGGTGTATATGAGAAATATCCTGATAATTCATATAATAGAAAAGTAATTACATCTGGTACTACGTGTGATAATGCGTGTAAAAAGGCTAAATTACTGCAAATTGGTTATGATTTAGCCAAAGAATATAGTAGTAGTTATTAATAGACAAGGTGATATTTATGAAATTTAATGATAATGATAAGATTTGGGTTGTAACAAGAAATCTTGATAATGAAGAAATGACATCTAAATGGTCTGTTGGAGAATTAAAGACATCTTGGTATTCTGATGATTATGATGGACCTTGTGGTGATGATGAAATATTAACATATTCTATTAATGGTATTATACAGCCTTTAAATACTTTACCTATTAATAAATACAATTATGTAGACTTTTCTACTCTCCTATCTTATTTAGGCATAGATAAAAGGATTTATAATTATAAGCCAGGTAAAAATGATATGGAAATGTGGCTTATTTGTCACGCATTAGGTGAAGCTTCTGAAGGTAATGGGTATCATTTAATAGATAATATGGAAAGAAATGACGATGGTTCTCTTCCAGTAGAATTTAAAGTTGGTGGAGTGCCTTTAGACTTTGGTTTAGTTGCCGAACATCTTGATAAATCACTAAATGATATGATTAATCGTGAAGCTACTAATATTTTTATTAAAAAATGCAATAATATAATTTCTGAATTGGAAAATATCGAAGATAATGTTTCTGATTTAAGCGATGAAATTTTTAAATATGATTGGAAAACAGAAAATTCAATTGCAAAAAATAATTAAAGGAGATGTATTTATTATATGAATAAAAATTTAGAATTAAGTAATAGAATGAAAAACTATTATGAACAAGTATCTAAGACAAAGTTAATGCGTAAATGTCCTGTGGCTATTCGTATTGACGGTTGTCATTTTAGAACTTTTACGAAAAATTTAAATAAGCCTTTTGATGACATTATTATTAAAACTATGCAGTCTACAATGAAATATTTATGTGCAAATATTCAGGGGTGTATTTTAGGCTATACTCAATCAGATGAAATTACATTAATACTTACTGATTATAAAAATATTGATTCTGATGCTTGGTTTGATTATGAAGTAGAAAAATTATGTAGTGTATCAGCTAGTATGGCCACTCTTGCTTTTAATCAATTTTTTAAGGAAAATGTTAGTCTTTACAAATTTAAAGCATATGATGGAATTTCAAAATATAAAGATGATATTACAGAAAAATATATTAAAAACTTAGATAAGGCTGTTGAAAATGGTGCAATATTTGATGCTCGATGCTTTAACATTCCAAAGGAAGAAGTAACTAATTTGTTATATTGGCGACAAAAAGATGCTATTCGTAATTCAATTCAAATGGTAGGCCAAGCTCATTTCTCACAAAAAGAATTAAATCATAAATCATTAGAAGATATAACATATATGTTATGTGATAAAAATATTGTTTGGGATGTATTTCCTAAAGCTAAAAGATTTGGCAGTTGTTGTATTAAAAAGGAAATTGTTATAGAAAATAATAATCCTAATGAGCCTAATATTTATAAAAGGAATAAATGGATTATTGACGATAATATTCCTTTATTTAGGGATGAAAATAGAAATTATATAGAAAAATTATTATAAATATAAATATTTAAAGGGTATAGTTATTAGCTATACCCTTTATTGTTATTAAAATTCAGACTTGGAGCAAGCCCCATTTCTGATAAAACCTTGAAGGTTTTGTTCTCTTATTAATATATTTTATTTTATATAAAAAGTCAATATTTTATGACTTTATAACTAAATTTCTAGTACCAAAAGCTTTATAAATATCTTCCATAGTTATATATTTAAGTGGTTCAATCTTATCATTTGAATTGCACTCTACAGGAACATATGGAATATCATCACAATCATTTACATCAATCCAACCACCAAAATATGATAAAATATCATTTACAATCTTAATTGCATCTTCATCATTTCCAAGAGATAATGAAACTCTTTCTGATTTAATCATATCAGGGATATAAGAATATTTCGGTTCCGGATAATTTTCTTTATACCATTCAAGATTTTCATATGGATTTATATTCTGATAGCTATAGAAAAGGCTTCTCATCTTTCCATTATATTCAAAATCAATAAATATCTACTTTAGTAGACATTCTCTACATTTTATTTGCGCATTTGACGCTCCCCGAATCTTAAGATTCGGGGATTCTTGCTTCTACGACCTCGTAACCTACTATCTCCACAAGCTCACCTAAGAAACTCTTTGTTCCAGCATTTTCCTGATTTCATCTGCATGGCGAATGCATGCAAATGTGCCGATATACCGCCACAGGTTTGCATTTGCTCCACGTGTAGATGAAAATCCATAGTTTCTTGCAAACGAAATTGTTCTGCATCCAAACAAGAGATTAATAAGACCTGACCTGGTCCGAAATTTCTCTGGATTGATGAACTGCCATCTAATCAGGTAATATCTGCTGTTTCTTCTCACAACCGTTCCCCGTGTTGTGATGTAATAACGCCGCGATGCGTAATGTACAATTACCTGTATCCATTCAAATAAAACGATAGCTGCCATCAGACAATCCAGCCATATTAATGTATATCCCCAATAGGTAAGGACCGCAAATACAATGATTGTAAATAAAAGCGTTCCCTCTCCTCCAAGCAGATATGCCGGCATAAAAGGCCGCCCTTCCCAAAGAATCTCATGTTCTTTAGGTGGCTCTTTTGAACTAATCACCCCATCTGATAATTCATTTTCCATAATAACCTCCATTTGATGTAGCTTTAATTCTTTTACATTCATAATTTCTCTCCAATTCTCCGAAAAAATATGGTTTTTATTACACTATTTATTTTCTTTTAAATCAATCTGCAATCTTTCGTCCTCACAATAAATATGTGTGATTTCTAAATCTCTATGTCTTTTTGCAAGCTGATTTAACGAAAGTTTATCACAATTTTCGTAGTTTGATGTAATTGTTAAATCATCTTCTCCAAAAATTGTAATGTCGATGTTACCTTGCAATATAACACCTTGCTCAATCATATTTCTTAATGTCATATTTTTTACCTCACAAATGCTAACTCCTATTACCAGTATGGTCGTACATACCTAGTTCTTCCAGGGCGTCTGCTATATTTTCTTTTATATAATCTTCTGTTACATCATCTTCCCACTCTTCAAGCATTTCTGAAAATCCGTAAACATTCTGACACAGATAATTGTATATAAAACTTGCGAGACCTTCTGTGCTATAACCGGATACTTCTATGTCGTCACCTAACTTTTGTATGCTGCCGTCCGGGTATCTTACAAAACCATCTGCACCTACAATAATCTTAGTACCTTTTTTGATAATTTCTGGTGTATCACTAAGGGCTCTATATGTTTTTACATCTTGTGTGTAGGTGAGTATCTGACCAATATTATAAACAGTCTTATCTTTTTCCATATTTTTTTACCTTTCTAAATTTCAGTTTGTCCAAATAATTTGCAGTTCTTTCAATTCATCATCAGCTATATATCCGCCATGAGCAATCCATTCGTTTTTTGTAATTTCATCATATGTATGTTTTGTTTCCAAATCATATGGCATATAATTATTGTTACTATGATTTTTATCCAGTGCTTTTTCCACAATACATTGCTCTTCAACATTGAAACTGCCTAGCTCATCTATATAGTTATCTATTACTGCATCATTATCTGTTTCGTCATCCATTTCTTTTTTTAGCTCTGCTAAATATTCATCTGAAAATGCAAGATAAGTAATGATTTCCCATGATTTTCCAAAGCTATTCCAAATTCTAACCTTATAGTATTTCATTGTATTCTCCTTTTGTAAAATACTTTATAAATTTCAGTTTAACTGTTCAATTTCTACATCAACATCAATATGCAATCTTTTTTTCTTTCCTGTATTAACATCAATACAGGAAACATACCCATTTGTACTCTCCAACAAATGTCCTACTTTGTAAATATCACCCTCAAATCTGAACACATCTCCTTTTCTTAAAAATCCTATCTGCGTAATCATATATCTACCTCCATAAATCTTAATTTATTATTTATAAAATATTTAGTTGCCGAAACGTAGTTCTATATTCATCAATGTCATTCTCTATGTCAGATAATAGTTCTTTATATTCTTGATTATCCTCACACTGTTTACTCAATGCGGAAATAACTTCATTCTCAGTACCAAACGAAACTCCGCTTTTATTTACAAATTCAATCAAAAGCTTTTTCTTTTCAAAATGATTCTTCATTTTTTATATCTCTTTTCCTTTCTAACTTAAATCCTAATTTTCAGTTTATACAATTACCGTTTACTCTTCGTTGAAAAATAATATACTAAGAATAACCTTAAGCAAAACTATAATGATAAGAGCAATCGCAGACAGTAAAAGAGTTTTTTCTACTGAAATTTTCTCCGTTATCAACAAAACAAACAACAATAGTGCGAGGATATTTCCTATATAACTCCATCCTCTTCCTACATATTCTATTGTTTTATATCCATAACCTACAAACAGAAAATAAATTCCTCTTAAAAATATGAGTGATAGAGCTATATATGCGAGTCCGATTAACAAATTTGTCATCTTTTTACCTCTCTAAATTTGGATATTCTTCTTTCAAATCTTAATTTGTTAAAGCACTATATTTTTTACAAGTTACATGATTTTCAGCATTTTTATCATATTTCTGACAGATAAAATTTACGATTTCATCAGCACTTACATATCCTTTAATATATCCTTTTGTATCTACTCCCATATTCTTGTCCTCTCTTTCTTTATATATAGTATAACATATTAGTATTATAATTCGTGTAGTTTTTGGAAAATATATTTTTATATTATTTAGAAATTTAAGTGAGAAATAATATGTCTTTTTGCATACATATATATAGGGAGAAATATATTATTGATAACGGATAAGAATAATTATATATTTAAATACTACACGAGTTATGAGTGTAGTATGATATAATATATTTAGAAACAAGGAAAACAAATAAATACAAAGGAATGATATTTATGGAAAAGCCCCCAACACTAAAAGAATTATTGAATAATCGAAAAGAAAATCATGAAAATTCAATCATTGTTACCACTACTAAAGATAAAGACTTATTCAAAGGTGATGTATCTGAATTACCGAAAGCGTTATTAAATATTCCAATTTACGCATGGGATAAAAGAGACGGAATATACATCACAATCTAGTAAAAAAAGGAGTGATTTCATATGTTTACATTATCATCTATAAAAATTGGAATGAAGTATCAAGATGTAAGAAATGAAATTATTAAATCAAAAAATCTCATTATGAGGTGTTTACCAGATTCTTGTAATAGTAATTATAATGTAGTAGAAAACCTTGATACAAAAGAAAAAGTTTATGTATTGAGAGATTGTGATACAGGAATTATTACAGATGTAACTACAAATTATTATAAAGCGACTATTATGGGGCGTGAAATAGGCAAGTAAACAAGAGTTTCATAAGAAATGGAGGAAAGATATGAGTAAAAAATATTATTCAATTGAAAATGCAGTAAACAATGTTTCCAAGAAATTCGAGCTTGGATTAAAAGATGCAAATGATATGGACGAGGAAGAATTGGACAATGCAGAGAAATATATCTTGAAATATGTAAAATTTGTAAGTCATCCAGATTATGAACAGTTAGTGCCACAATCGTTAGAAACAGGAGAATATATTTTGTAAGAATGAAACGATGATTTACTGTGAAGGATGGAGAATATTATGAACAACGGACTTTACCACATAGAAGATAACAAAATTTATAAGATGTCACTAGATGAACCTATGAAAAAGATTGGAGTTGTAGCAAGTGACGAAGCAATTATGAACATTATTGATACAGTCACAGAATACATGTACTGTAATTGGGGTGATTGTTGTATGAAGGAAATAACATGGGATAAATTACAAAAGGTGCGTAATGAAATCAAAGAAAATGCAATGGAAATGATTAAAGCAAATTTGGACATAAAATGATAATTTTAGGATTGGAGAAATATATATGCAGAAATTATATACTTTAACATCAGACGAGGTAGAAAGCTTATCCTTCTACCAACAGAGCATTCGTACAACAGCAAGTAATATTGGAAAGCTTATCGACAAAATAGAGGATGGCGAAACCCATACAGAGAAAATTAAATATAAGATTGATGAGATTATTTCGTATACAAAACACATTAATGACATCCTAGCAGAGAAATGAAACGAGGATTCACTGTAAAAAGTGAGTAAAAACGGTATAGATAAATTAGAACAAGCAATAGAAAGCGAGAATTTATAGAGGGGATTATTATGTGGAATAAATTTCCTAATACGCCACCTAACATACCTGAAACAGAAGATTTCGGAATTGATTATGAGGTAAAATATAACTTGCCAAATGGAAAAATCGAAACAACAATAACAGAATGGTTATGGGAGAAAAAATGGAATTGTATTTATCCGGTTATTGCATGGAGAGAATACTCTCCTATTATTCCATTTAGACATTGAAACGATGATTTACTTTGAAAGGATATTAAAAAATATATGATGGATTGTAAATTTTTAGTAATAGAAGATACAACACCTTATCATGGAGATGTGTTTGACCATCCAGACTACAAATACACTTGTGAAAAATGTAAGCAAGAAGTTATTCCTTTTCTTCATTGCAATGAACAAAAATGCAAAAATTACACAAAAAAATCAGAATAAATCGGAAATTTCTTTAAGAGACTATGAGTAAGTATTGGAATTGTGATTTAGATAGGAGTGATTGAAATAGATTATAAAATAGGTGATATAGTAAAAATATCTGTTTATGTAACAGAAAAATGGAGCAGATTAGTTACTTGTAAAATCACTAATAAGTATATAAGAAATAATACTACTTATTATTCTTTGCAAGAGATAAATGGAATTTATAGAGTAAGTAATGTAAAAGAAAACAGATTCATACCTGATTAACATGAAACGGAAATTCTCTTAGAGAAAGTGAGAAAATAATATGATTACTAGAGAAATGATTTCTAATGGATTTAAAAATAAAGTAATTTCTATTGAAGATGATTATGCTGGATGTTTAGGTATTTGTTGTAAAATAGGTGATATTGCTTTTTATTTTCTCGGTTCAGAAGATGAAAATTTAACAAAAGTTGAATATTGGAAAGCATATACATTAGATATGACAATAGATATGATTTACAATATTTTAAAAGATGATAAATCTGCGGAAGAAAATGGTCTTGATGATTTTGAAATTAGTTATTATGAATCAGTTTTAGCATAAGGAGGGATTGCTAAGTAACTAAAAACATAATCAAATGTGAGTCAATGTGCTCAAAGATACTCAAAACCCAGAGTATTAGCTGGTGACTTAAAACCGCTGAAATCTTAGGAAAGATAAACCAGTACAAGTTGAAACAGCCTTGTTAACTATGGGACAGAACCCTGATGGTAAAGATTGAGCAATGGTAGAAGTCTACGAAAGCCAAGTAGCAAAAAATATATTAGGAAAGGAAAAGCTATTTAGATGAAACCTGTATCTAATCAATAGAAAGGAATTTACAGGTATGTACCGATGGCTTAGTCGGGAATTTACGACTGCGGAGTGTACATGAACTTGTGAGTAGCGTATTGTTTACAATCGCCAAAGCATACACGTTGAAGCAGTAACTGCAAGTCGTGAGACCGCAGCAAATCATCTAGCATATACACATTTGTATATGTTTTTAGTAGCAGAATTATTATGACAAAGAAAGAATATGATATGAAGATAGAAAAAGCTATGAAAAGATATTATGATACATTAGAAAAATGTAATCCTTTTAATGTTAAAAGTAAATATGTTACTTGCCGTAGCTGTGGCAGTAAATTAAATAGAGAATATATGGCTAAAAATTATCTTCATGTTATCATTAGCCAAGTAAAATGTCCTGTTTGTAATAGTGAAGTTGGTCTTTATTCCAAAACTTTTAATGAACGAATTAATAAGGCTAAAGCATATTATGACAAAATTAAAGATAGCAAAAGTACAATAAAAGAAGATACTACTACTACTCTATCTTATACACTTAAAGATGTTATAAAAACAACAGAGGATAGATTTGATTATATCTTAGAAGAACATAAAACTTCTGATTTTACTGAAATTATTGGTATTATTGGTGGAGATACTCTTACATTAAGAGTATATAAAGATGGTTCTGTTTGCGAGAAATAAAGGTGGGCTGACTATGGAAATTAAAATGAAAAGTAACGGATTACCCTTTGATGTTATTTTATCCGCAGTATCAGATGTTTGCTATGAACATTCAAAATATTGTTTCTTAAATACTTCAAAGGATAATTTAGTAAATATTTTATATAATAGTGTTTTTGATGATTTTAATACTGTTTTAAATTGTATTATATTAAATAACAAATCTATAAGTTATGACATAATCGTAAATGCAGACGAAAAGAAAGATTATATTTTTAATAATATATTTGATTGTGATTATGATACTCTTTATTATGAAATTATTAATGCAATAAAAAATACTACTAATATTAATTTTTCAGAAAATAATTATAACATTAAGTATGCAATCCAGTTATTTGTACAAAATATAGCTCTTGTTATTCAAGATGTACAATCTGTAGATGTTTATAAGTATTATAAATCTTTGGATTATAATAAAAATGATTTTGTTTCTATTATGCCAAATGATTTAAAGGAACTTGCAGAAATTATTATTAAATATAAAAGTAAATATCATAATAATTTTGATATTAAAAGATATATAAATGAAATAATAGATGATATGCGTACTATTTATCCTGATACTATAAATTCTTTAAGAACTGCTGCTTTTAAGGAGTAATTAGAATGAATGAATTAAATTTTTTACAGAATAAAACAATTTATAGAAATATTAAAACTAAACCATTTTATAAGGATTTAGTTATTGTATATGATACAAAAAAGACTGTTACCGATAATGATGAAAATAATGCTGTTATAAAAAAAGAAACATTTGTTACTCATAAAGATAATTTAAATAATATCAATAATATAGATGATATTATAGATAAGAATTTTGAAGTAAAAGGTTTTTATCACAATACTGGAAGATTAAAACTTTTAAACAAAGAAATCTATCATAATATATTACATGGAGATTATACAAATTATGATGATAAAATAGTTCCATTTGATGAAGATAAATATTTAAGTGATAATTATATGCCTATTATATATGATATTGACAATCTTTTTACAGATTTGGATGGTAATTATTTACCTATGCCTATACATATTACAGATAATATTTTAGATGGCCATATGACCAATGCTCATTATGATTTAGATGCTGTTATTAATCGTCTTAAAGATGAACCTACTGTTTTTGCTCTTGGTACAATGCCTTATAATAGAGATATAAAAGTCCCATTAGAAATCAAAACAATTCCAATTTATAATCAAATGGACAAAGCTGATAAAATGCTTGATTTTTACATTGTTCCATCACAAGACTTATATAATATTTATATAAGTAAAGGTATGTATGATAGGAGTTGGTTTCTTCTTGAAACTTATGGAATTAAAAGAATTTAGTATTAGAAAGGACTATTTATGGCAAAATTAAATTACAATGAAATATCAGAAAATTATAAAAATATAGCTCCAATAGAATGTGGTATGTATCTTTCATCCTGTCTTGCTGATGAAGATAAGGTGCGTTTAAAAACTGATTGGGAAAGCATTGGGGGATGTAACACAATTCCCTGGTGGAAATGGTGCTATGAAAATATTAGAGTAGTATATTAATTTGAAATTTATATATAATTACCTCACTTTAAAAGAAACTGTACATTTGTATGGTTTCTTTTGTTTTACAATTTTTTAAAAATAACACGAATTATAATATAGTTATGTTATAATATATTTAGAAAAACAAAAGGAGAAAATTATGAAATGTTGGAACTGTAATATGGAAATGCAAAAATTTCCAAATATACGTGGATTAACAGAACCATTATTATTATTTGAAGATGATTTTGAAGAAAATGGTCTGGTAGCTGGGAGTTATGATACGCTCGTCAATACTATAGAACACAAAGAAAAAACTACAACTTTCTTCGGCAAAGATAAAGAAACAATAACAGAAGAAAGACATTATATTAATCCAATATATTATGTTTGTCCTAGTTGTGGTCTTATATCTAAATTTGTTGATAAAAAAGATATGAAAAAACTATTCCCTAATAATATTGAAAATTAAAAGGAGAAATCATATGAAATTTACTAAAAAACAAATGATGGATGCTTTCCTACTCTTTTTAGATGATGCTCTTCCGAGTTTTGAATGTGAGAAAATAGAAAAAGAAGGAAATTCTAATTGTGATAGATGCGATTTATGTATGATGCAGCAGTATTTGAATAAAGCTAAATCCGGAAAACTTCCTAAAGTCGCAGTACAAAATAATGGAAAAGATTATCCAAATATTAATTAAAAAATGAATTGGATATAAAACGATGATTTCAGGATTATAGGAGAAAAACTTATGTATAAAGAATTAAGTAAATAAAAAAATAGAATTGAGGTAAATAATATGCATGATATAAATGGTAACGAATTACATATTGGTGATAAGGTTGCTTATATTTCCGGAAAAAATATATGCTGCTGTTTAGAAATAGGACATATAACTAATATTTATCAGAAGAAAAATAGTACTTCTTATGAATGTTCAGTAGATGGACATCCACATATTTTATCAAGCCGAGTATTACTATTAAATGAGGAATAAAAATGTCATTAGATAACACAAATGTATTACATAAAATAAACAGTGAAGATTTAATATTTTCAGGTGATATTGAAGATGATAGAACCAATACATATCTTACATTGAATGATTACGATTGGATGAATTATAAATTATCTACTCGTTTTAGAACTAAAGATATGGTTTTATTAAATGTAGAATTTGAATATTTTGGAGCTATTACATGTTTCATGAATGTAACCCAGCAAATAGATACTAAAGTTAAAAAATTTAGATATGAATATTCAGTAGATATTTTTAAAAAACACTTTATTGATTTCCTTAAAAAACATATAGCTTCATGGGATAGTCAGTATGCTTTTAACGGAGAAGAAGAAGTTATAGATTTCTATAATGATGTATTAGAACATGGAACTGTATCAGAAATAGGTAATCATATTATAAATTAAAAGGAATATAAATTATGGATATTAAAATTTGTTGCAAAAATTGTGATTATCATATATATGAAGATATTGATAAGGGTTATGTATGCTGCAATGATGAAAGTGATTGTTTAGCTGAATGGACTGAAGATGATTTTTGCTGTAAATATTTTAAGCCTAAAAATATTAAAAAGGATGATTAAATGGAAGGAAAATTTAGAAAAAGTAAATATGGAAATAGTCTATATATGACAGTTCCATTATTTGAAGAAAAACTTTCTCCTTATAGAGCATTTTGCGGTCAGCCACATATGTATCTATTAGTATGGGAAATAGATACTACTCTCACTGCTACTGTAGGTATTGGTGATTTAGATGATTTTGATTATAGAAGGGATTTTAAAAATCCTACTATACCTCTTATTCATGAATTAATTAATTGGTTAAAAGACCATGAAAATGCAAAAATAAATGATATAAGTGATGTTGGCAAAATTATCAATAGTTTCTATTGGGAAGGAGATATTGATGAGGATGATTATTATTAAGGTAAAAGGAAAATTTATCAGTATTTAGGAAGGATTATTATTATGAAATATTTTTTATATGAGGAAACATTCTGGCAGTTATTTTATTGTAAGTATAACAGTCCTAAAAATATAGATATTATCAATAAATTTATTAAGCTCAATTGGACTCATTATACTCATGCTGAAAAATTTAATAAGGATAAGTATGAAGCTTATGATGGTCATTCTATTACTAATGATGAAGATGTATATATTTTTTATACTACTGATAATAAAGCTGAATTATGGCAGATTGGCAGCAAAGTAACGGATTGTCAATTTGTTATTATTCCTAATCTTTATCACATTAGAAAAATTGGTGCATTAATATGTAACATTTAAGGAGAAAATATTATGAGTAAAGTGTATTTATTATCTGCTGATACATATGAAGAATGTTTTGGATGTGAAATTACTGTATTTGGTATATTTACAACTAAAAGAAAAGCTCAAAGAATGAAAGCTAAGTTAGAAAAAGAATATACTTATATTTTTAATATAGATGAATTTAATCTTGATAAACTAGCTGAAGTTTATATTGGTGGCTTTATAGAATAATTAAATTTAGAAGAGTTTTAATTTTTATTACTACTCTTCTTTTTTTATATATAAAGCTACACGAATTATAACAGCTTTATGATATACTATATTTATAGAGAAGAGAGAAATAAACAATAAATACATAAGGAGTAATTTCTAATGAGTAATGATATTTTAAGATGTGAGAATTGTAAATATTTCGATTATGATTCATCTACCGGAACTTCTGAATGTAATCAGTCTGATAACATGACCGAAGATGAAACAGAAAAATATTACACTAATGGTGAATTTGGATGTCCTTATTGTAAAGTATATGAATTTTAAGAAAGGTATTTTTTATGAGAGCATATTATACAAGACGTTTTACTGCATTAGATATTGTACAGGTAATTAAATAATTTTTAACATAAGAAAGGATTTTATTATGTATACCCTTATTGGCAGATTTTTTGATACTATTGAATGGACAAATTATTATATAGAAAATAATAATAATGATAATATATTTTTTAAAGCTTCAGACAAAGATGATAATATTACTCTTATAGATGATACTTTAAATTTAGTATCTGAAGATGAATTATATAATTATTCTGTATGTTTAAATAGTCAGTGGTCTATTACTAATATGATTTATAAAATTATATATGATACTACATTAAATTGTTGGAAGTGTATTTATTCAGTCTTAGGCTGTGAAGGTGTTTATACAGAAATTTATGGCTATGGAAAAACTCTGAATGATGCTTTAAATGATTGTAATGAAAGATATTCATTATTTCAAACAAAATATAATCCTAATGATGAGTCTTTTTAAATATTGGGATAATATAAAGGGTATAGCTATTAACTATACCCTTTACAGAACTTATCTTAACCAATTCCAATCTTTTTCATAAATTCAATAGTTTTCTTATACTTGTCCAACTCTTCATCTATGTCCACTGAAAAATCACTTGTTAATTCTGCTAATTTAGATGTTGTTGATTTAATATTTCATTTCTTCTCATATTTATAAGTCCGGTACCTATCTTATCTAACAAATCTAAATTTTGTATTGTTATTGTGCCATCATCATTAAATATTACTTTACTATCTTTATCAACTACATCTTCTTCCACTTTCAATATTTCCTTAAAATTATTATAATCCTGAAAATGTACTATATTATATTCATATGTATTATTCGTCCTTTTGACTAAATATAAGCCATGTCTTTTATACATTAGCTTTTCTGCTTCTGTTGGATTATGATTTTCTAACGTAATATATTTTATCATTATTTATCCTATCTTTCTAAAAAATATTAGCTTATTCTAACTCTAAATCATCTTCTTTTTCTGTTTGAAATTCATTTAGCCAACCATCTCTATCGGATGAGAGTTCTTTTAACCAACCCTCATAATCCCATCCACTTCCCTGTCTTACATCATCTGTTACATCTGCTAAATATTTTGCTAATTCTTCATTTGTCATATTTCTGATTATATCGGCATTTGTTTGTATATTTCCCATTGTGTTTTTCTCCTATTTTATAAATATTTTTAAATATTTATTCTCATATATAGTATCGTAATTGACCTTACTTTTTGATTATTTTTCCTTTAAATATTTACTGCGCTGTTAATTCTTCATATATTGTATCAGTTAATGCTGATTTATCCTCTTCATTAATCAGTTCTATAGCAATATCACTATTCTCAATTAAATACTCTGCGATTACATCTGAAATCTCCATTGCGTTCATAATTATTAAATTTCTCCTTTACTTTATGTATTAATTATATATAATTCCCTTAATATTTTTTCTCTATATTAAATTCATATGGAACTTCTTGCACTACAATTTTAGTTGGTTCACATTGCTCTAAAAGATATTCTATTAAGTGGGATTTACCATCTGTACTATTAAAAATTATTTTATCTTTATCTATATTTATATTTTCTATCATAAATCTTATCTTCTCCTTATTAATAATCTTTTCTTATATATTTAGTATCGAAAAAGCTTAATATTTTCGAGCATTATTATATGTTTTTTCTATATTTTAACATATATAATATATTTTTCGTGTATTGTTTTATTATTATTTTTACAATATTTACATTAAATATAGCTATCTTATGATATAATTAATATGTAAAAAATATTTAATAAAGAAATATAGGAAAGGAAATGATTATGAAATTCTTATTAAAATATGGTTATGAATTTGGTATGAATAGCGGGCCACAAGGCGAAATGGGATTCACTAAGACGTATTATCATAATGGTTCTGAAGTATTATGGGTAACTATTAATCCTAATACATATAAAGTCCATTTCTATAATGAGTATGATTGTGGTGGACTTCTTAATAAATGGACTGTTTATATTCCTAAATCTATAAGATATGATGAAGATGCTTTTATATCTTGGCTTAAAGAACAAATATATGGAGAATGATTATGATAAAAACAATTTATTACATACATTACAATAAAGAATGGTATTATTGGATTGATTCTATAAAAGACAATAATAAAGTACATTTAAATCCTTCAGATATATTAGATAATGAAAAATATATTCATATTACTAATATAAATATTATTTCAGAAAAAGACTGTCGTATTTATCTTGCTAATAAATATCCTGCTCTTTCTCTTAAAAAAGCGTATTTCTATCATGAAGGACCTAAAAGATTAAACCATTCTATAGAACGTAAACATGATATGAAAGATAAATATAAAAATAAACAGATGATTTGTGATATTAAGAATTATAAAAATAACCTCTAGCTTTTAAACTAAGAGGTTATTTTTTTATATCTTTTTATTTTTTAACAGCTTTAAGATTTGAATATATATCTTGTAATTCATTAATTATTAGCTTTTCCGGAAAAGTAATACATGTAACAATATCAAATATTTGTGTCATTGATATTATTGTTCCTATTACAACAAGTACTGCGCATATTATATAAAATATTGTACCTCTATTTAAATTCTGCTCATCTGTATCAGCATAACTTTCTTTACCTTTCATAAAACATTTTTTAGCAAAAATAAAGCAGATAATTCCCACTATTAACCAAATAATACTTGTTGCAATTTCATACCTTACATATTTTGTACATAACTGCTGCAAATATGGTAATACATTTGATGATGTCCAATCTATTGCTATACCAAATTTATCAGCTAACGCATCTAATATTTTTATTATCTCTTCTGACATTCTATTTTACCTTTCTATTATTTCACAAAATTCTTCAATTTTTGGTTTTATAACAAGTTCTGTTACTACATCTCTTATAATTTCTGATGATTTTTCCATAACATCTGTATCAGAAATATCTTTATCATCAATTCCGAATACAAATTTACGGTATTCAATATCATTAAGGCCTAAATATTCTTGCAATGAACATGTAATGGTTTTATCTTCATGCCATTTTTCAGTTAATAATTCCCATTCATCAGGTGTTTTATCTAAATATTTAATCATAAATCATACCATTCTTACCTTTCTATTTTTTTACTTATATACAAATGAACATGAGTAGTTTAATTATCTTATATTATAGCATATAATTTCTATAAATCGTGTATATTTGTTTAAATATTTCTATGTAAATAGCGCACGAGTTATAGGCATATTGTGATATAATAATTACATAAAAACAGTGAGGTAAATATTTATGAGATTAAGATACCATGAAACAATATATTTAATTAAAGAGGTATGTACAAATGATATAGGTATTGAATTTACAACTTTTGACAATAAGAAATTATATCATCCTGTTGCAACAGACATGGATGAACAATATAGACAAATGTTTATTGAAAGAAAAATGAACCAATTAACTCTTTCTGGATATTTAGAGGTGTTTGAATTGGAAGAATGGAATTAATTATGGATAAGAATACTGCGGTTAGAACTGCTACTATAGATGAATGTATTAATCTTCTATCATTTGTCTTACAAGAAACAGAAGAAACATTTAAAACTGAATATGATGAAAATTATGATTTTGAGGGAACCGAAAAATTATGTCATGAAGCATATTGTGAGGGTTTAAATGATGCTATTCAAAAACTTTCTAAATTAAAATACAAAAATATTTAAGGAGCAACATATGAAAAAATTATTTATTTGTTTAGTTGAAATTTTGTTACTTTTGTTTTCTGGTTTTGTTATTGCTCTTGCATTTTTAAATATTTTAAATTGGATTTATAATATTATACTTTTTCTTGGCGGTATTTGTATATCAACATATATTTGCATTAATAATTGTAAATCATAAAATGTTTAAAGAAAAAAATAACACTTAAGGTATTTCTACTTTAAGTGTTTTCTTTTTGTGTTAAATATTCTTACGCATTGTTTTTATATGGTCAAGTCTTTTATTAATTTCTTCACATGTTTTCATAGTATCATTAGCTATTCTTATAGTATCTATACTTACAAATATTGTCTTGACTGCAATAAATATAGTAATAGCAGTTATAATGTAGATAATTATTGGTAACATATCTTTATCCTTTTTCTTTAATTATATATTTTGCTACATTCCTTATTTTATTGTATTACTTATCCCAAACAAAGGATGCTTTGTAATTAAGATTTATGGCATGTTTGATTTCATATAGACTATCGTCAATAGCAGTATTATAAACAGATGCCGCTTTAATATTACTTTCTGTACTGTCCAAATCTATTTTTTGAGAATTTACTCCATCAATAAGTTTTTGCATATCAACAATAGTATCTTTTGCCTTTATACAATGCATTACTTCTGTAAGCAATTTCTTTTCATTCTCATCAGTCAACATTGCTCGCCATTCTACTATATTATCTAATAAGTACTCTCTATCAATTAAGTCCATAGCTGTCTCCTTTTTATATTCCTTGCATTACTTTTTTATAATATATTACCAGCCAATATCTTGAGGTGTAATCTGTACAAAACAATTTGTTTCTTGTGACTTTCCAAAATTTACACCAATATAAACATTATTGTCGATTAACCTTAGTTCATTACTTGAAATTTTACAAAACTTAGTAATATACCACGGCATTTTATTTTTTATCCATGTTAAACGCATTACATCATTATTTAAAAGCTTTTTATATAATGAAAGCATTTCTTCATTCTGAATTTTCTTATCTTTTTTGTCTTTTTCTAACTCTTTTATACACTCATAGTGCATTTTATAATAATCTTTTTCTATATCATCTGATAATTTTTCTAATGTTGCTTTAATATTTTGTAAATACTGATAACTCTTTTTTTCCATATTATCACTTCTTTCTTATCATTTTAAAAGCAATTGTCTAACATCTTCTCTATTCTTGAAGAAATATAGAAATCAATTAATACATCCGTAGCATTTTTCGACCTCTTATAATATTACTTTTAAATTTTTCATGGGCTACAGTATCTCGATTATTTTCAAGTTCTTCCCATTCTCCATGAATATCATTTCCATGATATGTTTTTCTTGCTCTATATGCTGTAACTCCAATTTTACCAATAGCTTTCTCTATTTCAGCCATTTTTAAAGCTCTTGGGTACCATTTACCAATAAAGTTATATAATTCTTTAGTTGTTTTCCCTTTAAACTTTACATCACATTTATCTTTGATGAATTTTAACATTTTAATCTGTTTCGGTGAAGCTATCTTATTAAGCTCTGCTTTTCTCTTTTTCTTATCTTTCATGGTTTTCTCCAATTCATTGATAAAACCTTTGCTTTTTTATATGTATATTATATCATATTACATTCATAATTCGTGTGTTTTTTGTGTAATATATAAAAATAAGGAGTAATATAATAATACTCCTTACTTCACTAAAGGGTATAGTTATTAACTATATCCTTTTATTTTTCATATTCTTTTTACTTAACCATTATACATAATACTTTTGCATTTTTGTTTCCATAACAATCATTAAAATCAACTGTAATATCACAATTAGCTAATATTTCATTGTTATAATCATCTTCATTAAAAAATTGATAAAAACTAACTTCCATATTATCATTATAATATCTATCAGGAAGAATATGACTTAACTGATAACAGCTATCCATATCAAATCTACTTAAATTATGATTATTATAGGGTTTATATATTTCTATATCAACATATTCATCTTTAAATATTTCTTTTATATCTGCTATTGTCATAATATTTTCCTTTCTATAAGCATCAATTATTTTCTATTTCCTTAAGCTTCTTTTGACAAGAACTTAATTTTTGCATATTATTGATGTAGTGACGTTCATACATTGCCATTACTTTTTCAATTTTATTGTCATCATATACTGAGTTTATTCGTTCTTCAAGAGACTCTAAACGTTCTTCAGCTTTATCAATTTCTTTTTGTATATCTTCATAGGTAATATCATCATCTATATACTGCTTTCGCATATGTGGTGACGAATAAAAAATTTTGGACAAAAACTTTAATTCTTTTAATTTTTCCAAAGTCTCATTATATAACTTTTCCGCTTTTTCAATATGCAGTTTTTTACGAACAGCTTCGTCAGGGTGTGTTAAATAATAATAATCTTCCCTAACATGTTTAGTAAGTATGTAAATGCTACATTTTAATGATTTAATTCTTAAATCATTTTGCCATTTCTCCGTATTGCGGAAGTATATGGCATTTATATTCTGCATAGAGTCTTTCACACACTTATCTATGTATTCATCTATTTCCTTATCGTACTGTCTGTATTCCTCTTCTGTAATCATATATATCACTTTCTAATCTAATAATTCTGGATTGTCAAAAATGTTTCCGACAACTTCAATTCCAGAAATCTCAAAACTCCACAAATCCCACTTTGCACCGATAAAAAATACATCTGATTTGACGCAACTCCAAGAAAACTGATAATGGTTATTCTGCCAAATTGCTTTATAAAAATTACCATGTTCATCTCTGACAATATCATTTCCCCAAATCAATTTCTTATTTTTATCTTTCCGTCCTGTACAGTGGCAGATTGTATTTTCGTCTATTAAAAAAGAATATAAAACAGATGCATAACTTGGAATTATATAGTATTTTTTTTCTTCCCCTGTATGTCCATATCTCGCAATATAGCCAACAAACCATTCTCCATCGTCAGCTCTCTTTGCTTTACATAAATCTCTATCTCTCATCTTCATACATATACACTCCATCCTCTTGATATATTCTTATATTATGGTTTTCTTCACATTCCAAATCACAATTAGTATGGAAATCGCAAGCGGTACAGCTTATGAAACCACATTCCATAGGAAATACATCACTATTTTTGGAGTTTTTGGCTAGTTTACCATTTAATTTGATTTGAAAATCTTTAGTGAATTGCATTAAAATAGAGTATTCTAATCTTCCACCACATATAGGACATTTATTTAATATCTTAGTCATATATTACACCTACCTTTACAATCTTAACTTCTTGGTTCATATGCTTTTGGCAACTCCATCCATGCAATAACCCTATCTGTAATTTCTGAACAAGAATAGTCCTCAAAGTAATCGCATACTTCATACCAATAACCTTGCGTACAGTGATTAGATTGGTAGTACACAGCCTTAATCACTCTCCTGTAAATTTTACCGTCACATCCTATATGTTCTACCGTTACCAAAACTTCATCTGAGTATTTTCCAACATCACATTTTGGTACCGTATTTCTATTCCATTGAGTCATTGTCTTTACCTTTCTTTACCTGTTTTTGCATTTCTAAATAATTGTTATTTTTAATTTATTTTGTGTAGTTAATACCAACCATGACTGTACTGTAAAATGTCCAAAATCTCTTATTGCACTTTCCTTATTATTATATCTTTTTGTTTTCAATGAAAAAATATCATATATTTCTATATAATTATCACCTTGATAATTTTCTAATAAATCTTTTACTTTCATATTACCTCTTAATATCTTAAAAATCAGTTTCAGAATTTAACATATTTAATATGATTTCGCCAGGAAACATATAATGCAATTCTTCTTTAAATTTTTTTATAAATGGAATAGTAGATAAATCATTATTTACAAATATTAATTTATTTATATCTATATAATCCATAATATTAGTATCATAAAGAATATAATCTTTTTTACTATTATTTAGCATATTTGCATATTCTTTTGCTTTACACGGATGAACCACTTTATCAAACATTTGAATATCGTTATGGATGAACAGCTTTCTCAAAGCTCTATCAGACAATCCAACATAAATCATATATAAATTTCCTTTCAATCTTTTAAATGTTTTTTCTTCTATCACATATGAATTTTATTACCTTTTCATATGTTTCCGTTGTTCGTGGTAATTTGTTTTTCTGCATATACTTTGTAATTGATTCCCAATCTTCCCATGTTAATGCATAATCACAACATTCAATGTCACAATTCATACACATTACACCACAAGTCTGAACAAAACATCTTCTTCCTAATTGTTTACACCATTGTTCATACTGTTCACTTTTCTCTTTCAGTTCTGCTATTTCTGTTTCCGATTTTTCTTTTAGTGTTTTTAATTCGGCTTTTAATTTTTCATTTTCAATAGTCGCATCACTTGATAAAGCCGTTCTAAACTCTTCCAAACTCATTCCTTTTCCCATATTTTACCCGCCTTTCTAATCTAATAATCAATTTGTGCAAACATTTGACGGTTAAACTCTTTAAGTTCATCTGCCTTTTCACACTGTTCGCAGAAATCATTGACATTATCAAAGTAATTATCTTTTGTTTCCATATACCAATCACACCATTCTTTCTCTTCTTCATCCCACATCTGAAGGCCGCCTATATTTGAATAGTCTGGTTTTATATTGTTTTGCATTTGAAACAAATCATACGCTGCTAACATATCCATTACTTTTTTGCCTTCTTCAACTGTTTCTACAGGAACATAAAATGACTTTATTACACACATTTGTGGAATCCACCATACTCTTAATTTATCCATATTTTACATACCTTTCTAATCCAATAAAACACGCATTTTACTTTTTTTATTATCTCATTCAATATTTACTATAATATTTGTAACAATTCCCATAATTCTTGTTTCTTAATATCAAGGTCGATTTTATCTCCCTCATACATATATAAAACATCATTATAAGAATTTATCTCTTTTACCAAATCTCTGATTTTATTAATCTTTTCTTCCATTATTTTTCTGTTCCTTCATCAATTACCATTCTACTATCTTTGGAAGTTCCGGTTTTCCAGATACATTTCTTTTGATATAGCTTTTAAAACATCACTGCCACTTGTCTGATAAATAATTTCTCCATTTTCAAAGTAAAAGTTCGTTTGTTCCTTTTATTTTAGGAACTAATTGAATATATTCAGGATTCTCTACAAACTCAACATATTCCATTATTACCCTCTCAGCTTCTTCTAACTCTTTCTCATCCATTTCATTTGCATCTTTTAAATTAAGGTGAAATTTCTTTGACACTTTGTTTATTGCGTTTTCAATACTATAATATTTTTTCATGTAACTACCTTCTTTCTTCTAAAGAAATGCGAATTTCTTAATTAATTTCGTCCATGAGTTTTAATTTTCTCGTATGCCTCTTCATATGAAGAATATACTTCCTGACAATCTGGATATGACACACGAATATTTTTCTCTTCTTTATCAATCGTAATCATATATGTTACACCACCCCATCCTTGAATAATAAGATGTCGCACTCCGCTGTATTCTTCTGGCATAAACACTGCATCTGTAAATACTCTATTACACAATTTCCATTCAAAATCTGAATAATTCATCTTTTTACCTCTCTTTCCAATCTGAAGAAACACGCATTTACTGTATAATGTTTCCATTATTTTTCATTTCTTTTAACTCTGATAAGGCAAAATTAATATTTTCTATATAGTTGTCATTAATTCCATCCTCATTAAATTTCATTGCTATAATTTTGGAATCAATTAGAACTGATACAATTGTATCAAATGATTTTTCTGTCATATTTTTTCCTCTCTTAATATGTTTATATCCGTTCCTTATTACATAAATTATTATATCATATCACATTTATAACTCGTGTACTTTTTTACATAATAAGCAAAAATATTTTCTATATTTTAAAGGACTCGATTTCGATGCCTTTAAATTATTGTCTGTCCATATATAGAGTATAGCATATATAACATATAATTCATATATTATTATTTTTTATAAATGTTACACGAAATATATATTTACTATGATATAATATAAGGCAAATGAACTACTAATGTTCATTTGTATATTTATAGAAAAGAAATTGGAGAAAATAATTATGGAACATAATATTGAATTTAACTATTATATTTTTACTGATGTAAATGCTAAAATCCCTATTGCTGGATTTATGAACAAAAAGGCAGCCTATGATTTTCTTTGTACTTGTAAATCAGGTACAATATGTATTGCAAAAGAATATTTAGATGATTAGGAGTAATATATTATGATTATTAATGATATACAAGCTATTATTGATAGCTATTTAGACGAAAACGATTATTATAATAGAACTCGTGAAAGTAAAAATGGTAATATTGATATTAAAGATGAATTAACAGAATACTTCACAACTCTTAATATTAAATTTAAAATTGAAGAAGAAGAAGGTTTTGATAGCCCCGGATATGCCGAAGATTTTATGGCTATTGCTTTTTTTGATGAAAATGATGAGTTACAGCTATTAACTATTTTATTTGAGTTTTATTAAAGGAGAAATATACTATGAAATTATATGTAGACTTACAAGATTATAAAGAATTAACAGATACAGTAGAAAGACGTAATAAGAGAAATTTATATAAACTTTTTGATACTTTAATAGTTTTATTAATGATTATAGCTGGTTTATCAATGCTTCTAAGTTTTTGTTTATTATTAGCTTTAGAGTCATTTAAATATCCAACCATTGCTCTTATATCGGGTCTTTTATTTTGTTTTTTGGGAATAATTATGGATATGAAACATGATAATTGTAAAATTGCATTTAAAAAATCTTTATTAATAAAAGATTTAAAATCTCCTATAAAAATTTTAAATTATGATACTTCTAATAATGCTGATGGTATTACTAATCAATTTTATTTTGAATATTTTGATGATAATGATGTTTTACAATCAAAACGGTTTTATTTTGATAAAGCATATACTCATAAAAAAGACTATTATAAAATAGTTGGTCAATTTGATGAAAATAGGAAAAATTATAGATTTTATTTATATGAGCCATATTGGCCTTTATATCATTCTGATTCAGTTAATAAAGATACAATACAAACTAAAAATGTTACTATTAATATTAATTAAATTAGAGAGGAATGAATTTTTCTTATGAATTATGGTGTGGTTTTATTGATTGTTGTGGCTTTTATTTTTGGTATTATGACTATTATTGGTCTTATGTTACCTATTATGACAAATAATACTAAAAGCTACAAGAATAATAATATATTCATTTATTTATGTATTTTAATTTTTATACTTGTTTTATTATTTTGGGCTATTTTTAATATTGATAATACTATTAAAAAAGATTTAAAAAATAATAATGTCACTATAAAAGAAATAAAATCTGATATGAATATTCTTAAATCTAGTACTGGATATATTTATCATAATGATGATAATAGAAATATTATTTATGCAGTAAATAGTAAGGATGATAAAGTAATCACTATTAATAATAATTATAAGTATATTCAATATGTCTTAGTTGATAATGAAAAAGATATTCATATAGAAAAATGTATTTTATCTTCAGATAATATAAAGCCTATTACATTTGACTGTTATCGAATGTATTTGACTAAAGATTTGATGAATGATTTTATAAATTTATAATATATAAAGAATTATAGAAAGGAATAATATTATGGCAAGTTTAATCATTAGTGGTGGAATGTTAGGAACTTTCATTGGTGGACTTTTAGGCTTATGCATATCCGGTTGTTTTTCTAATCAAAAATCTAAAATAGCTATTACTATTCTTTTTATTATTATATTCTCCTTTTTCATTACTTTAGGTTTATATAGTGATAAAACAAATTTTAATGATGGTTATTGTATTGAATGTGGAACAAAATATGATGCTATTACTCATGAACAAGGTCAAACTTATTATGAATGTCCAAATTGCCATTATGGTGTATGGCATTAATATTTTATATATAAAGTACACGAATTATAATATAAGTATGTTATAGTACAAGGCATAAGAAATGAGGAAACTATGAAATTTTTAGTTGAAGTCATATTTATAAGTATATTTTTAGTTTTTACATCTTTGGGTATTGGAACTATGATATGGTTGATTATTTGGTATATGGATGATTAAAATTAATATACTAATTATTAAAAAAATTTAAAGGAGAAATAATTAAATGGAAAATAATTGGATTCTTGTTAGTTCTGGATTATTTCCAAACGATGGGGAAAATGTACAAGTAACATTTATTGGGTATCATGACCAAGCACCGCATTGTGAAGGGTTTGCTTATAGAGAAGGTGGGAATTGGTATTGGACAGTAAACGATGGCAAAGTTAAAGTAGAAATTATAGCATGGAAGAAAAATTGTGAACCATATAAGGGAATAAATATGGGAACTATAAAAGTTCGTTATGCTATTGAAAAAGAAATTGAAGTTCCTAAAAATTTAAATGAAGAAATGATTAAAAAAATTATTCAGAAAAAATGTACAGAAGAAAATGGAATAGATATATTATGGGACACTGAAGATGGATTAAAAGAATATGGATTAACCGGATTATTTGATGTAATAAAGAAATAATTATTTATATATTTTTATTAAAACTACACGAAATATAACTCATATGTGTTATAATGTATATGTATTAGGTAAATACATTATTTAGTCCTCTAATTACTTCCTCCAAAGTAATTGATGTCAAAATAAGAATTTAGGTATCACAGAAATGTGATGCCTTTTTTCTTTATTATTTTTTAAACAACACGAGTTATAATACCATTGTGGTATAATATAAATACCGATTGGGTTATAGTTGATGATACATCACTTACTAATTTTGTTAAATATTTGGAGGAAAATTTTGATGAATAAGTTTAAAAACATGAATAAGAAAAAATCGTTCTGGAGTACATTGGTTAATGAATTTTTAGGCACTATTTTAATAACTTTTATTATAATTTATATAACTGTGTTTATATTATTAGGAAGAGCTGGAATATTTAATTTTATGGGAGGTAGCAATGATATTATAAACGGATTAGTTGCAGCAGGAGCCTTCCCAATTGTGTTAATCCTTGCAGTAGGTGTAATAGCGTTAGCTGTAAATATAGTAGGACTTATTCCTCTTACTATACATAAAATTAAAGCCGTATATAATTACACCTATCTTCCGCTTACCGTGGATGAGATAAAAGATGCTTTGGATGAAAATATTATATCTTCTAAAGAAGATTATATTAAATTAATTTTGGACAGTCTGCGTTATGGAGTTACTAATAAACCATCTTGGTTCTTTTCCACACATTACATAGCATTTTCTGAAGAAGAGTTATGCTCATTATGTAAAGCCTTTGAAGAAGTGTTTGACAGTCCAATCGTTATTGATAACGATATGCTTTCATATCTTAATAAGTATGATTGCAGTTGTTCTCCTTTTGATGTTTTACTTCTAACTATAAGACAAGAGGATGAAAATGGGAAAGACGCTACATTCGCATTATACACGGATGGAGATAAATTTAAAAATATATTAGAAACAGTTGATTTCCCGTTATATGTGGGCTAATAATAATTAATATATATATTTATTTAAGGATATAGCTACTGTCAGCTTACAAGTATTTCATACTTGCAAGTGGTAATCCTTGCTATAGCAAGATATTATCTATATCCTTTTATAGTGTTATATTTTATTTTTTATAAGAGTACACGAGTTATAAGTATTTTATGATATAATATTTATATAAGAAAGATATTAAATAAAAGGAGATATTTAATATATTAACAAATATAATGAGAAGTTTGAAAGACTCATGTATGATACTTTTCATGTTTAAAGGAGAACTAATATGACATTAAAACCTATGATGTGTGTTACTATAGATACTCTTAATTTGGCTGAACTTAAAATTGGACATATTTATTATATGGATTTAGATACAAAATTTAAAGCCACTATGAATAATACTGAATATGCTATGTTTTATTCTGATGCAACTGGTAAACATATGATTGGTAATTTAATTACCTCTCATTTTACTGATAAAAATATACATAGAAAAGCAATTATTGATGATGCTATTTATATAACAAATACTCTTATTAATCTTAAATTTGAGGATAATTACCCGGAATATGCTGAGTCTATTTATAATAAATTAGCTGAAATTGTCGAAATTGTTGGTTAGAAAGGAAGATTGCAAGAGGAATTGTAAGTGAGTTATTTAATGTTTCAAAATATGCTAAGACAACAGAAAAAAGAGGCTAAAACTTTTACTCATGCTTTTAATACAAAACAGAGGAATACACCTATTATTGGAAGATTATTTATTGATAATGAAATTATTCCAATTATAGATATTAAGTATGAAAAAATCAATAAAAAAATAGATAAAAACAGGGGTTTTTACTATGTAAATGATGGGTATAAAGTAATTATTAATGTGTCATTTCCAAAAAACTTAGCTTCCAAATACATCTTGAATTATATTGTAATAAAATTAAAAGATGATAATGAGCTAAATAATTTTAAATTACGAATAAAAAACAATGAAATAATCAATTTTACAGATTATGAAGATTACAGGAGAAATCAGGATGGCTAAAGCTCAAAAGGATGCAGCCTATCTCAATGTATATATTGAAATGTCTACGGTAGAACGACTTACCAAGTTCTGTGAAGAATTTGGTGGTAATAAGTTAGTTACTACTGATAAGGCAATCAATATGCATCTTGATAAGATGGAAAGGAAATTAAAGACATCAAAATAAGCACAAAAAAAAGAACCACACTTTTTCTCAGAATGGGAATGATGTAGTTCTTTTTATTTTGGACTAAACACTTAACTTATTAGCATTGATAATCATTACCGCTACTCTTCTATTATTTATAAAACTACACGAATTATGAATAGTTTGTGATATAATATTTATATAATATAAAGAAATAAATACGTGTTTCAGGGGAAAGGAGATGGTTGCATGTTTCCGATTATAACAAGCAAAAAGCAAAAGGAGTTTGAAAAGTATTGCATCAGAAATAATATTACAAGTGATGAAAGTAAATGTAATGTGCCTTGTATATGTGGATATTATGGCAGAGCTTGCAGACAGACAAATGATGAAGCAAACAGAATGATTTGCCTGGATTGTTCATTGCGGATATTTGTATCTACAGTTGAAACAATAATAGAAATTTGCGATGAAAAAGAAAAAATTGGAATCAGTCATCTATATGATTCAGATATTTTAGATATACAGAGCAAACTTAAAAAGGAATGTGTTATAGATGTCGAATGTTCTTATATTGAAAATGTCCTGAATTACTTGATTGAAAGTGATAGTTAGAAATATGTGTTTCATAGGAAAGGAGAAAATAAGATGATGTTATATGAAGTGGATTTGAGAAGTAGAAAAACTGGAAATTCTATAGAATGTATTTTATCAACAAAAAATCACGATGATGCTTATAATTGTGCAGATGAATGGAACAGAAAGAATGTACCCGATTATGATATTAACATCCCTCATGACAGATATATTGATGGTATTGACGGATTATATGCAGAAGTATACGAAACTCCGTATCAATTAGCACATGGTATTGGAAAATATAAGAAATATTAATCTAATGAAACTAAGATTTACTTATAATTAAGAAATACGTGTTTTATTTGAAGATTGGAGGATATTATGACATTTAAAGAATGGTTGAAAAATGCATCAAATAATAGAAGTAATGATTTTGGAAACCTTCTTCCAGAATTAAAATTGATGGATGGTACAAAACTATCTGTACAAGCATCGGATTTCCATATGTGTGAACCAAAAGCGAAATTAGAAGATGGAGATTATTATTGTGTTGAAGTATATACACATGGGATTGAAGTGAAAGAATTGGAAGAAACATGTTATGAAGTATCTCCATACATTTATGGATATGTACCAGTAGAATTTATGGAAACATTATGTTTATTGCATGGTGGTATTAAGTAATAAAACTAAGATTTCAGAACCTTCAGAAATAGCTTTTAAAAATGCAAAAGAGATATTAACATGCCATCAATAAATTTCAATGATTTTACAGGCATTTCGCCTGTTACAAAAACATTAAAAGATAGGCTATAATAACGGAAATGAATGTGAGGAAAATATGCGTGGGATTTTAACAACTGAAATTCAAAATAAAGCAAACTCTTTTTTAAAAAGAGAAATATCACAAAAGGAACTTAGACTATATCCATATATAGATTATTCTATAAAGAATGGATGTCAAGGATGGAGTTATTCAAAAATGGATGAAGAAGAAATTAAAATCCTAAACAGGTTATATGATGAAAGACATATTATCTATTCTCCTGAAAAGATAATTGTGACTCGAAACTTTTATGACTTCATACAAGATATTTTAGCAATAAGTTATGTGGAAGAGTTCCTTTAAAACTAAGATTTTCAGATAAGGAGCGATACAGAATGAATAAAGAAAATGAAAATGCAATATTTGATGCAGCCGACATTATATGTTTAAATTGTGTAGAAGATACACTTAATGATAATAGTGTATGTGAGAATTGTCCGGTACGGAAACTGTGCAATTCATTATCTAGTAAATAGGAATTAAAAAACAAGATATATAAAATGTGGGTGCATTTACATAAGCTGGCACTATCTTGACGAGAAAAAACGAGTGCAAGTCTCGTAAATCGGAAACAAGCCGACAAAAGTAAGAACAGATTCGAGTCCTGCTAAATAAAAGGAGAATTAACTTATTATGAATAAAACAAATAATTATTATATAGATACTAATGGTGATATGATAGGTTATCCTAGATATGACCCTAAAAAGATTGAACAGACTGCTACTCCTTTTTATGGTAAGCTTAAAATGATAGCTATGCATAGAAATAATAGTAGTGTGTACTTTACATTGAAAGATAAAAATGGTAAACTTTATTATATGAATGATTCTATGTTTGAAAAATATATCACATCACATGAAGTTGTTCTTGAAGAAAATTGGAATTTCTATAAACAAGGAAATGCTTACAGTATTGGAGCTGATTAAATACCTTTTAAAAATAAGAAATAATTATTAAAGGAGTAAACTATGATTTTGCTAAATGTTGATACTGAACAAAGCATTACAGATGGTTGTATTAGAAATACATTACAATATGATTTAATTAATGATGATGACGCTATTGATAAAAAATTAGTAGCTTCTTTATGGTATGGCAGTGATAAAAACTGGTATTGTACAAAACGTCTTTATAATATTGAAACAATCAATCTTAATAAACAGTATAACTTACCACTTGATTATAATTTTCACGATATTGTTGATTTATTTATTCAATTTTGTGTAGATTGGATTGATAAGGAAAGTACTGATTTAAATTATTTATATAAAAAATTAAGGAGGATGTATATTGATGGAAAATATTAAAATTGGAACTACTTTTTTAAATACTGATACTGCTGCCGGAACTTATGTTACCAGGCCATCCGGAAGAAAAGCTTATATTTTTAAAACATGTAAAGTAATCTCTCATGCCGGATTTTTACAGGGAACAAATATTGAAGTTTTTAATGCTATTACTGATAAAAATGAAAAAATCTTATTAGATGCTGAAGATGTTAGTTCAGGAAAACTTATTCCAATAGAATAAAAGTACATAAGGAGAACTATTATATATGAAAAGAAAGATATTACGTGTATATGGTGGTGGAATTTATAATATGAAATCTTTTAAGGAGGATAGACATAACTATATATTTAAAACTGATAATCAGGAAGAATATATATTTCCAAAAACTTTATTCTCATTAAATATTTATCAAAATTATTATGACATAAAAAGGGTATAGTTTTAAACTATATCCTTTTCTTTATGTCAACAACTACTATGCTAAAACATAGTAGTTTATTAATTAGAATTACAATCGCATATTTCGCATATTTTCAAAAACTTTACTGCCTTCAAATTTATTTTCTGCATTATATAGAACTTTATTTTTATTATCATATTCAAAAAAACTACCTATATTACTAGAATTTTCTACGTATTTCGCATTAAAGTCTAAATTAATTTTTTTAATATTGTTTCCGTTATGTTTTTCCGGTAAAGTTATCATAGCATATCCTCTTTTACTATTTATATTTCATATTCATAATTATCTTCTTTTTCTATATTTTTATTTTCTACAATATTTTTATCATTATCTAATATCTGATGATTTTCCATTTCTTTATTATTAAAATATTCTCCATATAATTGTCTTTGATGGTCAAATACATACTCTATTCTATTTGCTATCTTCTCTCCATATGTAGCTCTTACTTTATTTATTACATCTTCATCTATTAAATTTCCCGGCATATTCTTGATATTTAACTGCTGTCCATATAGTTTATGACATATATCAAGCTGTTTATCACAATTTAAATCAAATGGTTTGAATGTAACACTATTTATTAATCCCCAAGTATCTTTATTTATAGGATAATCTACTTGCATATCACTTAAAAACGATGCTCCATTATCAAATATAGGGGCATATTCATATGTTCCATCTGGTGTTTTAATAAGTCCTATATTACTGAAATGCCTATCTTCATTCATTATTAATGTATCAAATTCTAATATTGATGTGATATATGCTCCAACATCTTCTTTACCTGTTATTCCTTCTATCATCCCTACTACTGATTTGATTGCATCTTCTGTTGACATATCCTCTAACATTTCTACTATATCTATATCTAATTCAAGTTCAAAAAATTCATCTAATGGAACAAATTCAGAACCTTCAGGGTAGTTTTTCATAAAATCATCCGACTTACATCCCATTGATATATTAATCTCTCCCTCTTTCATATAAGATATATTACATAAATCATAATTAACATAATTTTTTATATTAGAATATTTAAGGATTGAACTTGCTACATATTCTGCTGCTCCTTCATATCCTAGATAATCGGCTTTATACCATGTACCATCAACTCTTGCTTTTGTTTGATTACCTGTTTGAAATTCAACAATCTTATTTTCAATATTCTTTGTATTAATCTGCATTTACTTTTCTCCAAATATACATTAATATTAATGTACTCTTATATATATAGTATCGTATATAATTATGTTTTTCGGATATTTAGTTGCAAAAACTGCACGAATTATACTATTGTTGTGATATAATATATTTATAGAAAAGAGAAAAATATTATTTATGAGGTAATTAATTATGACAGTTGAACTTATGTATAAAGATAAAGTAATGACAAGAACAGTTGTTGATGAAGTAAATAAAACAGTTAGTTTTGAAAACTTTACAGATGATAATATCAGACGTATGTTTGGATGTAAAAAAACAGCTACCTATGAGGATTTTGAAAGATTTTTAGAGAGAAGATGCTTTCCACGTACAAGAGATAATGCTTCTGATTTGCTTAATACATTAGGTCTTACTGAATACAATCCTCTTGAAATTGTTAAAAAGACTAGTGGAAAAATGGCACATGATACTTTATGGGTTAGATTTTCTTAATTGATTGGAGAATATTATGGACAAATATTTTATTGAAGTAAATAGCATAACTTATCAATATCCATATGGAATAGATAAAAAAGTAACTGATTATGGTGTATTAAATAAGTATATCGGTAAAGAATTTTCAAGAAAAGAAATAGATAAGATAATCGCAAAAATGATACTAAAACATCCATATATAGATAATTCTATGAACTTAAAATTATCTATTATGAGAAAAACTGCGAAAGTTGACTCCTTTTATCATATTTTGAATTTTCGTAATTATAATTATGAAAATCAAGTAAAAGGTGATACTACAATAAAATATGAGTTAGATTAAAAGGAGTAAATATTATGATTTTAATGAGTGTAGATACTGAACAAGGAATTGCAGATGAATCAATCAAAAATATAAAACAATATGATTTAATTGATGCAATACTAGTTCGTGAATATGAGGAAAATTTATCTCGTAAATATGTTGGCTTAGATAATATAGTAGCATCATTATGGCTTGGTAGTGATAATAATTGGTATTTTACAGAACGTTTGTTTAAGAATGAAATAATTAATCTTAGCAAAGTTTATAAACTATCTTATGATTGCAATTTTGATGATGTCATAAAAAGCTTTATGAATTATTGTTTACATTGGATAGATGATATAGCAGGATGGACACATAATCTTCGTATTAGTTTAAAAAGCGCTACCGAAGATGATGATTTAGCAATATATGAATAAAATATTTAAATAACATATCTTATAATTGAGTAGTCTAAAAACGACTACTCTTTTTTAAATTTTACACGATTTATATACTCTATATGATATAATTATTATATGATAAAGAAAATATTTAAAGGAGTAATTATATGTCATATACCATTAAATCTGCAGATGAATTAAAAAATCCATTTTTATGTTATTGTGTTTTTCGTGAATTTAATAAAGAAATAAATGAAGATTATATTGATATTCATTATGATATTATAGATACTATTCCTTTCCTGTTTTGGCTAAAAGGTAAAAATGTGATTACAAATGAACAGCTTGAAAAATATTTAAGTATAAATGATGTTCTTTATTTAACAGATATTTTAAAAAATGATAAGTTATTTACTAATACTTGCGGAATGAGTTATTTATCGGATATTAAGGCATATACTCTTTTAGCTGAATATATGTGTCAGACAAAGGAATTTAGAGAAAAACTTTGGAATAGCATTCATAATATTGAAAATGATATAGTAAGCGGTATAAGTCCTATATGCATTATAGATGATACTGAAATGTTTTATCATAATTATCATCTTTATTATGTCTTTCAAATGAGTATTTATGAAGCACAACAATTATTATCATATAAAGACCAATTTAATATTGGTATTAATATGACTGTATCTGAAGCTGATACATGTATTCCTATTATTGAATTTTAATTATATTAAACAGGAGAATTTATGGATATTAATACAGATATTCAATATATTATTTTATTTGAAATTTTTAAAAGGTTTGAAACTGAAAGACTTTATAAGGTTGAAGATATATCTTCTGGTCCTGATGAGTTAAGAAAAATTGTACATACTGTAATAACAGAAAATGATTTTATTAATCATAACAATGAGACAGAAGAATATTTTTTTAATTATATTAACAAATTATATGATGATATAGCCTTACATAAATCTAACTCTACAATACCCAAACTAAAACAAGACTATTATAAATATATAAGAGAAAAATGTGAGCAATGGTATCAACAACATTTAAATTCTTTCTATTAACTTTAAACCTTACACGAGTTATAGATATATTATGATATAATTGTATTATAAGAAAGATAGGGAGAATATTTATATGAAAATTTGTAATGAAGCATTAAGGTCTTATTTATTCCATGCTATTTTAGAATGGGCTGATAGTGAAAACGACTATAACGGTATTGAAGATGAGAATTTTATTAAATTGGTATGTAAAACTACCGGTATGCCTAAAAAGGAATATAACGATATTATGATGATTAATAATAATCTTATTTCGTTTACTCATGATTCACATATATAGAAAGGACGAAAATAATGGAACAATTAATTAATACAGCGACACCTTATTACTATGCAATGGTAGCCTTTTGTGTTCTTGCTTTAGGAATTATAAGTGTTGCTATTATTATATTTATATGTTCAGGAGCAACTGCCAGCATAGAATCATTTGTTATACTTATTTTGGGAATATTGTTTTTTATTCCGGAAGAACATTTTGGTAATATTTTTGACAAATATAATGAGCAGATGACAGCTATTGTAAAACCTATCATTAGCGAAAATTATCCTGACGCAACAGATTTTTATTATGGTCTCGATGCTGGTCATTTCACAACAAACGATATTGAATACAAGATTCAGTATAAAAAGACTGTAAACAATGAAGAAAAACTTATTATAACTGTTAAAGATGAACAGTCTAAAGATAAGAATACAAAAATGCTTGATATTCCAAAAACAACTTAATGACAATTAATAATTAATAAAAAAATAGGAGAAAAAATAATGGAACAGTTAGTTTATGCGGCAACAATACCTTATATTGCAACAATAATACTTTTTATATTTGGTGGGGCTTTTTTGGGTGTAATCATTCTTATGTTTGTTTTTGATGACGAAGATAAGAAAATAATAATTACGCTATTAGCTGTAGGAATAATTTTACTAGCTTTAGGTTATTACTGCAAAAATATTTACAGTAGATATAACAATCAAATTAAATCAATTGTCAAAGATGTTATTGCTAGGGAATATCCTGATGCAACAGAATTTAGATTTGAATTAGATACGGGATATTTTACAGAAAACGATATTGAATACAAGATTCAGTATAAAAAGACTATAAACAATGAAGAAAAGCTTATTATAACTGTCAACTATTTTATTGCACCTAGCAACAATAAGAATATAAAAACACTCGACATACCAAAGGAAACAAAAAACAATGAGTCCACTAACGATTAAAATACTCATCCTTGCTACCGGAGTCATCATTATGGCAACAGGATTTACGCTTAATCATTTCTATATAGGGAATAAGGATGTCAGATACATAGTAACAGCAATTGGTGTTGGTATTACAATATTTGCGCTTGTACAGTTATCAACAGATATTGGCACTGCTCTATTTGGTATAGAAGGTGTTAATACAAGGACACCTAAACCTAATCCATAATATATATAAAGAGGTAAACGATAATGTTATTTATAATAAGTTTTATAATAGGTAGTATCTTATTAGACAGTATTTTATTCATATTAGAGCAAGATGAAATTATTCCTAATATTATTTATTCTAACATTTTAGGTCAACAAGTTTCTTCATTAGAAGCTATTAATTTTACTGCAATATCTTTACAACTTATGGGTATATTGTGCCTATTTCTATATTTTAAAGATAAATTAAAAAAGGAGTAATGCTTAATAGCAAAACTCCTTTATTTTTTTTCATTGTATAACAGCACTTCCATATGCTGCTACATCATTATAATTATTTTTTATCTGCTCTATTAATTTCTCTTTTGGTATAAAATTATATAATTCTTCTTGTTTACATTCAAATTTTTCTCTTATATCACTATACTGCATATTTAATATTTCTTTATTGTCAATAAATATATGTACTTCTATTGAATAATCATCAAAGTATCTATTACCTTTTTTATCATTATTATTACTATCGTCATTATCTGCATATTCTATGTCTGTGTATAGCTTATAATTGTTTAATTTATAACTATCTGTTAAATATCCATATATCTCATCTATATGTTCTATATCATCTACATATATATTAAATTCAGGTGTTTTATGATAATCATATGTTATTTTTTCTGTTATATCCGGATATTTTTTTAATAATGCTTTTCTATCGTTTGAAGCTTTTATAAATTTTATATTATAGTAAGCTATTTCAAATTCAATATCATCTACTTCCCAATTTACTTGAAATAGTGAATCATGCCTATCATGATATTTGATTGGAACTGTTATATCATCATCCGGTATATATATAGAATATATTGTTTCCTCATCATCTTCTTTTATGATGTTTTTAATCTCATATTTATCGTCTAAATTTTTATCAAGATAAGCAGTGATTTCTTTTTTTATGTGTCTCTCTGAAGGTTTCTTCGTTTCAATATCCCATGCTAAAAGTGCTAACCCACACATTAATGCAAATCCGATAATAAGAACGCTTGCAATTATCATTATTATTTTTATTATCTTTATTATATGTTTTTTCATTATTATAGCCTTTTATAAGAATATTTCATCTATATCATCATAAGCGTTATCTTCTATTAATTCAGTAGGATTTCCGTCTTTATCTATATCTTTTATCTGATATGAATTATAATTTCTTTCAGGATTATATTTATCTTCTACTTTATCTATATATAAATTAATTCCACCATTATCATTTTTATATAATTCTTCTTTTTGTTCATTTGTTAATTTTATATATCCTTTTAACAAATCATTTATTGTATGTAAACTGCTATTTATTTCATACATCCTATCCTTCTTGGTATATTCTAAATTACTCATTATTAGTAATCTATCTATTTCTTCTATATACTTTTTCTTTGCTTTTACTGTTATCATCTTAAATATTTCCTTCTTTCATGCAGCAGTCCTGGATATTGCTCTTTTATATCTTTATATAATATTCTTGAATGTCTTAATTTTCTTAATGCTTTACCTTCTATTTGTCTTACTCTTTCTGCTGTCATGCTTTTATTATATATTACTTTTAAGGCTTCTGCTGTCTCTTTTAAATTTAATGGATAACCTGTTTCGATTCCATTTCGTAATACAAGTACCATATATTCATTTTCTGTTAATATGTTTTTTGCTACACCTAATATTTGGTCTACAAAAATCTTTTGCTCTGCTTTTTCTGCAATATCTGTATCTATCTCTACAAACCGATACATGTTTTCTTCTGATTGTCTACCCTCTAAATCATTATTATATGTTAATACTTTATCTAATGATTCTAATTCATTTGAAAACGGCAATAGGTTTTTTAATACATCTTCTGTTATTCCTAACATTTCAGCAAGTTCTTTGGTTGATGTATTATTTTCGTGATTAGTATGTTTTACTGCTATTATTTTATTTAATTCATATATTTTATTCTGCAAATAATATGGTAATGATACTGGATTTTCTGTCGCTTTAATATCTCTTTCTATTGCATTTCTTCCCCACCAGTATGCATAAGTTACAAATTTTCCTTTTTCTTTATCCCATCTATTTGCTGCTTTTATAAATGAATATAATATAGATAAATATGCATCTTCAACATTATCTCCAAAATAATATTTAGATAATATATCTATTGCTAATGTCCTATTTCGTACTATTAATTCCGTTTCTGCCTCTTTATCATTATTTTGTATTCTTACACATAATTCTTCATTATATCCTTCATCAGGTTTTTCTTTATATTGTGGATATATCTTTTCCATATCCTTTATTACTTTAGCCACTTTACTTAAATCATTGACCATTTATACATACCCCCATATGTAAATAGTTATCTTTCTATTTCTTCTTCCTCTAATTTATTTTCTTCTTCTTTTAATATATCTTTAAAATTAATCTTATCTTTTTCTTCAGCTTTATTATTCTTTATGAACTTTGGTACATCATTTTGAAATTTATTATAATTTAAATATTCTGATTTAAATACTTGTATATTCATATTTTTTTATCCTATATATTAAACATATATTTGTTTAAATATTTTTCTTATATATATAGTATCGTAAATTATGGACATTTTCGGTCATTAATTTTATTACTTTATAAATATGATATACACGAATTATATATATGATGTGTTATAATAATATTATCAAATAAAAACAAATAATTAGGAGAAAAAATATGAGTATTGCTGATTATAGAGATGTTGTATTAGATGAAAGAACTGATGCAAATATCAGTTTAGATAAAGGCGATTTTGTAAAATGTATTGATTGTGGCCGATTAATGCTTGTTAATGTAGGAGAAGGCATTTGCCCTGAATGTTGTGGAGATAATCTTATATGGGCTAATAACAATAAAGAAGAAATTTCAGAGGATTTCTTTAATGATAATGATAAATATACATTAGTTGATATGAAATCATAATGGATAAATACACGATTTATAATACAAATATAGTATAATATTGTTAGAAAATATTTAAGGAGAAAAAATTGTTATGTTGATACCATTTAGTACATTAGCTAATTATTGTAAGTTTATAAATAGTAATTGCGAGGAATGTGCTTATAAAATAGCTTGTGATATTTTTTCTGATGAGATAAAAGACGTTACTCCATCCAAGTTAATGGATATTATAAATAATCCATGCTTGACAGATATTGTAAATAACAATAAAGCATTTGATAACAAAGATTAAAAAATATTTTTTGATTTATCACAGAAAAACTACACGAGTTATGATATATGTGTGATATAATGTATATATAAGATAAATGAGTGATAAACTTCCGAAGAGGGGTATGGAAGGCCTGAGCAGACAGATAATATGCTGGGATATTCGGTTCGACTCCGGATATACATTTTTGTAGTATATGCTTCTGTAAATGGGAAACTCTAGCAGTACTGAATGGTTCAAATCCATTCTCACTCAATCTAATAATATATAAGGAGAAATATCATGGCTTACCATTATATTGTTACATTTGATAATAATAAAAAAGTATGGGTGGATATTGATACAACAAATAAAGAAGAAGTAAAACAGATTGCCTCTGCAATATTAGATGAGGCAGATTGCAGTTCTACTATTGTTTCTATAAAAAGAACTACTCATTTAGGCGATATTGCTGATGTAGATTATGTTGCATGATATATAAGATTTAAAAGGAGATATTTATTATGACTAGAATGAATGACACTATTTATGTAACCGATAACGATAATCTTGATACACTTACTTCTACTGATGAAGTATTTTTATAGGAGATTATATATGAACCTGGATTTAATTGCTTTTATAATTTCTTTTATATTAGCTTGTATTATTACTTATTTTAAGCTTAGAAAAGATTCTAATATTTAAACCATAAATAATATTTAAGGAGCCGATGAACTAAATCTTCGACTCCATTTCTTTTTTTCTAATTTCCTAATGGTGCTTTATATACTATCATATTGATTATTATATCTATAACAAATCCTATTGCTAATAACGGTAACATTCCACCACCGTTATATATTAAAAATATTACTGCTATTCCCCACAATACTCCTTTGAATATAACTAACCAGACACATACGATTGTTACCATCATTGCAAAGATAAATTCTTTATTAACATGTATGATATTTTCAAAAAACTGAAATATTGGTGTTAATATATTATCTTCAAATGTTATTACATTAGCATACATTATATTAAACTTATCTGCTGTATTATGTAAAAACATAATATTATCTAATACCGGTATCTTATTTAAATATCTTAATAACATACCACAGATGAATATGATTAAACATATTCTGAATCGTGTTACAAATCCTATTACTATCTCTTCTATTCCATGTCTTTTAAACAAAAATTCTATCATATCCTTTTAATCTTCTCCTTTGTTTTCATTTATGTGATTACTAATGTCCTAATATTACTACTATTTTATATATTTGTACAGTATTAGTTTTCATATAAGTGACTACATTTAATATAGAATATTGAATTTTGTTTTCATATAACTGATTACATATTTTATCTTTTTATATAATACAAGTTTTCATATAAGTGACAACAATATATCTCTATTTTTATTATTTTATCATTTGATTACATTTGATTATGATAAATAGTTTTCATTTATTTGACAACATTTTTATTGATTATCATTACTTTTCATTTGATTTCATTCTGTATTTTCTTCATTTATATCATATTTGTTTCCACTTATATGACAACATTTTATTTAGAAAAGATGAGAAGTATTGTATTTATTGACTAATTATAACTATTTTTGACATATATATTGATTATATTTTATTTATATCAGGATAAAAATATAGTATTATTTTTGAAAATATTGATTTTATAAGGAAAAATAAAGAAGTTATATTTAGATTTAATAATATTGGTTATATTTAGTATATATAATCAGTATTATTAATAAAAAATAGATTATTCCACACTATATAGAAATATTATTTAAAATTTAATAGTATTCTTTTTAAATATATATAAGTGTATTACTTATTATACTTTATTATTATTTTTATAGATGTATAGAGAGTTATTTTAGCTAAAAAAGTTTTAAGATATTAAAAAAATAAATATATGATATATACATATTTCACAAAAATAAATTATTTACCTGAATATAATTTCCAAAAATTGGGAATTATGATATTATAAATCGTGAACAAATAATTTTATATAAATAGCAATGATATTAATATGATTAATATTTTGCTTATATCAAGGAGGAATTGTCTTATGGAATATAATTCAAAAACCTATGGAACACAAAAAATTAAAAATGATATTGATAAGAATTTATATTCTTTCAATCATTATTTACAGAGAGAAGAAAATCAATGGAATAGAAAAGCAAAATCTCTTTTAATTGATTCTATGTTAAGAGGTTATATAATATTACCTTTTGTAATTGATAAGAGAGATAAAATTGGCGGTATCATTGAAGGAAAACAGAGATTATCTACACTTAGAGATTTTCTTGATAATAAGCTCCGTATGACTAACAATATGGAACCACTTGTTTTAGATGTAGTTACTGTTGATGAAGATGGTAATACTAAAGATGAAACTAAAGAATTTGATATATCCGGTAAAAAGTTCAGACAGTTCGATAAAGAACTTATAGATATTATTACTTCTTATCAGTTTAAGTTCTATGAGATAACAGATGCAACTGATAAAGAAATTGTAGATAACTTTATTAGACTTAATGCTGGTAAACCACTCACAAATAAACAGTTAAGAAAAACAGTCGCATCAAAAGAGGTATCTTCAGAAATAGCTTCTATATGCAATTTACCATTTATGAAAGATAAGCTCATTACTAAAGGACAGAAGAAATCGGCTGCAGATATAGATGCAGTAATTAAAACTTTACTTCTTATATCAAATAAGGAAAATGGTTATGAAATTAAGACATTTAATGTGCCGGATATTCAAGCTTTCCAGATTTGGTATAATGATAACCAAAATGAACATGTTATATCACAGCTTACAGATGCTATTAATGAGTTAGATAAGAATATAGAAACTATATCTATTAAAACTACTTCTATCCCATTTATGCTTTATGCTGCATATAGAACAGTTGAAGAAGATAAAGACATGACAGAGTTTGCAGATAAAGTAAAAGACTTTGTTACTAATTATAATAACAATACTGATTATTCAGCTTTAATCAAAAATGGTACATCAAGCAATGCTAGTATACAAGCAAGACTTGATTATTGGAATGAATTAGTATAACACTTTTAAATACAAATATAGCCTACCTAATTAAAAAGGTAGGCTATTTGTTTATTTTAATTACGTATTAATGAACTTTCACTAATAGATTTTATGTTGTCAATAAAATAAATTTTATATATTTTTTCTATTGCATTTTGTTCAGAAGTTTCATGTAAAGGGAAATATATACGATACATTTCTTTTGCTGGTACTCGATTATTAATTTCTTTTGAAGGAATATTGTAATACCATTGCATCTGACAATAAATATCTGCCATCCAGTGCATTATACCATAATCTACTACTTTATTATTATGTGCGTCTTTTAAGCAGACAGAATAATCTATACTATTTAATAATTGCTTATCCCCTTTATTTAATTCTTTAGAACTACCTTTGTCCATACCTTGTCTAATTTCTGAAGTTTGCATATAAGCATCAACTAAAGAGAAGAAATCATATTCTGTATTTTTAGTGAAATCTAAAAATAATAATCTGTGTAATTCAATGTTGCTATTTAAATATAATTCATTATAAGCTCTATCTTTCATCTTCCATTTCTCCCTCACCATTTGTTTTATTAATTATTTCATTTGTTTCTTTTGCTGAATTATCAATATATGTATATTTATATTTTTTATCATAAACACAGTTATTATTTATTGCATCTCTTGCCAATATTCCAAAAGGAGTAAAACCATTCAGTGCAATTTGTGTTGCCCTATTATTTAAAAAGCGAGAAACATCAATTCTTGCCTTTATTTCGTTTTCTCCATAATTACTAAAATTAGGAACGATATTATACCCTTTAAATTGTAAACGTTCAAAAGCTTTTTCACTTTTTATAAAAACTTGTTGCCCTAAATTGCCTTTTCTAAAAAGTGTATCTACTTCATCTACTGAAAGCTGATTTTTTAAGAATGCGTCAGCTATATCAATATAACTGTCATCAGCTCTATATCCAATTATTATATCTGCATTATCAGTATTTATTTTATACTTTTCAACTATTTTATCACCTACCGCTTGTGCTGTTTCCCCTCGGCATCCTCTATGTGAAACAATTTCAGCAATCCAAGATAAAGGGCCATATTCATCTAAATGTAAAATATTTAATCCCTCTGTATCTATTTCATATTTATTTGTATAAGCTTTATCTGTACCATTTAATGCAGCCCATTCATTTGCTTTTTCAATATCTTCAGTAGTATAGAAACCACTTCCATAATCATTATCTTCTTTACCTACGCCAAATTTAGGCTTATCTATAATATGGTCACTGCCATGATAAATTAACATAATATCTACCTCTCTATTTCTATATCATTATCTTTCATTTGTTCTTTTAAATAATCTCTTTCAGACATTAGTATATATCCAAGTAAATTTCTACCATTTCCATTAACTGTACCCCATACTCTATCTCCCCAAGTATTTCCTTCCTCAAGAAAAGCTGTATCGGTATTGCATAATTTTTCCGCTAAATCTTTATTCTGTTCAAATTTAGCATGTACAATATCGGTCATGACATCTACTTTTATACTCTCCCAATCGGAACGTAATGAGACTTTTCTTCCTAAATGTTTAGCTTCACTTGCATTCAAATCACTAAATTGTTTTCTATCTTCATAAGAAATACATTTCTGTGCTTGAAATGCTGCTTCATTATTCTTATATGTTATTCCATCATATGTTACTGGTCTTTCATAGAAATTACTTAAATAGTAATTTTCACCTCTAAAACTATCTATTTTATTCATAATTATACCTCTATTTTCTATTTATAAATAATTTTTTATTTTTTTCTAAAACTTACTATCTAAAAATATATTATTATTTATTTTCTTCTATATATTTATTATAACATATATTATTAATTATTCATGTATTACAATTATTTTTTTAAAAATCTTTTATCAAAGTTTCTTTTGAGACATTAATATTAAAGGTTTTTGAGATACTATCACTACTTACCTTTTTATTGTCAGAATTTTCAAAAGTAATATATTTTATTTCATCTGTTCAATTTCTTTTACATCGAGACTTTAACATATATTCAATCTATTGATTTTTCATCTTTATTTGTATCTTCTTTATATGAATTAGTAACACCATATACAATCCACGGTATCACTGGAACAAAACAACATATTATTATTGAAATTATCTTATTTATAATAATCACTTATCCTTTCTGCTTATTTTTCTTTATATATTAGTATCGTAGGAAATTAAATTTTCCAAGCCCAAAATATAAAAAGGGTATAGTTTTTAGCTATACCCTTAAATATTTAACGGTCTATATCATAATTATTATCCATACAATAGAGATAATCTTCTAAAAAATCTTTACCCAACATATTTTCAATGATTTCTTTACCTTTTTCATTAGGATATATAAACGCTGCTTTATTTTCATAACCTACATAATCATTAATACAAACAAATCCAACCTCTTCTAATATTTTATATTCTCTCTCTAATACTGACTCTGTTGGTATTTTTTCTAGTCCATCTTTTTTCTGAAAATCATATAAATAATATTTATCTACCGGAAATTCCTCTTCTGAAATATATGCTGTTGTCACATATATATCATTCTCAAAATTTGGATTACTTTGTTTTTGTGTTTCTATATATGCTTTTAAATTATCTGTTTTATATGCATCATCATATTTAATATAAATATCATGTATATCATTAAAATCTACTTTATTAGAAAAGCCTTTTATATCATTTAACATAAAGCTATCTATTGTTTCGCCATAATCTGTAACACAATAAGTATCTGCGATTTTTTCATTACTTGTTATTGTTTTATAATTATTTTCTTTATAAGCATCAAGTCCTTTGTATAAATCATATAAACTAGCACTACACATATTTTCATTAGGAGAATCTAAAGCCCAATATATGTCTAAAACTATATCGTCTACTGTTTTAATTCCATCTTTAGGATAAAGTATTAATACTTGGGCTACTGGGTCTGGATTTACAATATATATTATTCCCATATCAGAATGATTTAAAAACCATTCTTTTAAATCATCAAAAGTATCATTTTTATCCATAAGAAAACGGTTTTTTGGTAATCCAGCAAGTTCTCTATTTATTTCTCTTTTATCCTCGACACCCCAATTTTTAAAATCAAAATATCTAAGTTCTCCTAATGACATATTACATCTTGAATATGTATAGTCTTTTGTACTATCTTTATACCACATTTTAGGACTACATCCTAAATAATCTAAATCTCTAAATACATTACAAAATGTATTATAATCTAAATCTTTACACACATGACTTTCTATTTGACCAAAGGTATTATTAATTTCTACTTCAATACCGAATGTATTAGGTTTAGTTTGTCTTGTATCAGTATCAATATCAAACATAATTCCATAATAGTTTTCAATTGCTCTTAAAATACGAATATTTTTAGCTCTTAATACTGCTAAAAAATCATTTTTATTATCATAAGTTTCTTCTTTTAGAGGCCTTTTATCCATTTCAGTTTTATAATTCTTAAAATAGTCTGATGGATTTCCATTTAAAATTTCAATATCTGCTCTTATCTGTTTATACTGTTCGTAACTCATTTATTAAGTCTCCTATATATAAGCTTAAAAGCTTCTTGGTTTAAATATTTGCTTTAAAAAATTTATGCATTTTACTTTCATTAAATAAAAGAATATCATCTATATATAGGTTAAGCATACCTCCATCTATTAATTCTTCTATCTCTTCGTTTGTAAATAGATTTGATACAAATTCATCCAAGGTATCATCCGGCATCACAACCTGCATTTGATTTCTATTTGTTTTCATTATTTAAATCGCTTTTTATAAATAGTATATTTTAGGTATTTACCTTTCTATATATAGTATCGTAAATTACAGACGTTTTCGGGTACTTCTATGATAAATATTTGAAATATAAAAAGGGCATAGTTATTAACTATACCCTTAGTAATTAGTCTAATTCAATTTCTTTTTCTGACTCTTTATTACATTCTAAGACTCTTTCATTCATTTTATCTATAACTTTTTGGCCTATTTCATTAGGAAAGATAAATGCTGTCTTATATTCATAACCGACATAATTATTAACATCAACAAATCCTGCATCTTCAAGTATTTTATTTTCTCTTTCTAATACTTCATTTACCGGAATAAGCTTTTTATTTACATCTTTTTCATTTTTAAAGATACAATATTTATTAGGGGAAAATTCTTCACATGAAATATAAGCAGTAGTAATATATAATTCATCTTCTGGCATATTTTTCATATAATCTTTAAATACATCTGCTTTATTCTTATCTAAATAATCATTATCATCTATTCTAATCATATGGATTCTTTTCATATTTATGTCCATTAATGCTTTAATATCTTGTGTAAAAAAACTATCTTCAAAGCCATAATCAAATATTTTATTCATAATATTACCTTTCTATTTTTACAAATCTAATTCAATTTGTTCATATTCATCTTTATCTTCGTCTTTATTTATCTCTTTGTCTTTTTGTAAATCATATTCTTCTATTTTCATATTGAATTTTTGATTACAATATGAAGCAAGTATTGACCTATGACAATCTTCAGGATTTTTTTCATAACAAAGTAATACAATTCCTTTTTCTTCAGGTGTTAATGTTATTAATTTTTCTTTTAATAGTATTTCAACATCCTTACTACTAAGCATTTGCCAATATTTAGACGTATAATCGCCGCTTGTTATCATTCCATTCTTATACTCCTTAAGTAATTCCCAAGACGGTGCCAAATCCTTTATTTCGCCACATTTACAGCCTTTAGGAGTGATACGAGATATACTATAAGGTCTATATCCATTATCTGAATATACTTTTGTTTTAGCAAAATAGCCTGTTTTTATTTCTTTTAATGCCATTTTAATACCTCCTATTTACCTTAGATGTTTTTGCATTTGCAATATTCCATCTAGTATCATCATTTTGCTTTATTAAATATTTACATCCACTAGAATGATTTTCTTTATTTAATTTAATTATATATTTTGCATTAGATTTGAAAGATGTGTTTACAATATCATAATAATCATCAGCATCAGTATTCCATGTAGTAATAAGTATCGCATTTTCCATTCTTGTCGATTTATTTAACTTATTAATATACTCCATCTGCTTATCAGTCGGGCAATCCGGACACTCAAATACAATTACTGAATCTGAATAATCTCCAATATCTAATATCTCATTACGATTGGAATACAATATAATATCCTTAAAACTTGCAAAATCTTCTAAATGATTGGTAATGACAATAAACTTTTTATCTTTTATCTGTGACAGTATATTTTTTACTTGAAATGATTTTCCATGACCATTTTCACCCATAATAATAACATTATTTGATATTCTATCCATTTCATCAAATAATTCCAATGGCTCTTCTAATCCTTTTAAATATATATCCATATATAATACCTTTCTGATTTATCAACAACATCTAAGCTTAAAGCGTAGATGTTTATTACAAGTATTTTTAATACTTGTAATTGGTAATCCTTTGTTGTAACCTGCTATGCTAAAGCATAGAGGCTACAGCAAAATATTATCTATCATAATAATCATCTTCATAATTGCCATCATAATCATCTAAATCTGGTAATTTATCTGCTTTTTTACCCATTGAATATTTGTCAATATTATGTTCTTCATTACCGACTTCAAATCCTGATGTGTAATTACTAAATTTATCTTTTTCTTCATATTTATCAAAATCTAAATAATCTAAATCTTGTATAAGTCTGTCTTTATTTTCGATTATATAATTTACTCTTTCTTTAATATCTTCTAACTCATCATAAGATAAATAATTTAAAGGAAAATCAAGTACATCAGGAATTGGATTTCCAATTATAAAAGTTGCATAATCTTCATTTAACTTTTCGTCCTCTAAATTAAATTGAATATTAATTTTTTTCTTTTTCCTTTGTAATGAACATAATTCGTCTATATAAGAATTATCACAGCCAATCATACTTAAATTATTTGGCAAATCCTTAAAAGGGTAAGAAAACTCTAATGTTTTAATATTATTATAGTCATCCACTGAAAATCCTTTTCCTTTAAATTTGTCAATATCAAAAACTTTTAAATCCATTATTTTCTCCTATTTAAGGTAATATACCTTACTATTTACTAGGACTATTACTTTCAATAAATAGTTTCCTAATATTATTATTTTTATTAAAGCTATCAGATGAACATAAATTTACTGCGGTATCAACTATCTCATCATATGAAATATTTATATACCACTCTCCATTATCCTTATTCGCTTTAAATTTTTCATGTAATAAATTTTCAATAGTTTTATCAATATACATAGGACCAATAACAGTCATTCTTTTAAGCTGTAATCCACCACTATTACTATTATTCAGTTCTTTAACTCTATTACCTGGTCTTGATGTTCTACCAATCTTAACACGGTATTCATTTTCTAATATGTATATATATCCTAAATTCTCACCTATCTCAAAATTATTATCATTAACGTAATTTGCATTTGTATAACTATTTATAAACATCTATTTCCCCAATACTAAAAATATTTAAAGAATATAGCTAAAGAGAATTGAACTCTTATCTTTAGGTTCGTAGCCTAATATTCTATCCATTAAACTATAGCTATATATTTCTTTATATATATTAGTATCGTTTTTGATAGGGAATTTCGATTATTTAAATAAAAAAATGTACCTATCTTTCGATAGATACATTATTCTATATTCCATTAATTAATCTCTATATCATAAGCATTTTTATCAGCCTCTTGTTCTAATTTTCTATCTTTTTCTGATAAAAAATCGAAAAAACTATCTTGTATTTTATTAGCCATTTCCCAATAATCATGTACTGAATCTCTAAAACTATCTAAAGATGAATAATCAAACATATAAGGATGTACTATAGATATAATATTATTATTTAAATCATTCATAAATTTATCTCTATCTGTGTAATCATAATTTACAAACTTATAAGTATCAAATTTATCTATATTTTCTTCATCTTTATTGTATTCCGTTATCATCTTATAAGCCTTATTTAAAATATATTCAGAATCAGATTTTGTTCTATAATATGCTTTTACTATATCATTTGCAGTATCTAATACATGAGAGTTTAAATAACGTAAATCTGGAACATGATTTGTATTATATTTAATAATTTCCAACTCATTATTTTTATCATAATCAAGTATTAAATAAGATAAATCCTTTCTATGAAATTCTTCTCTTAGTGTAAAATTAAATCCATGCTCTTTATAATTTGTAAGTGCTTTTATAAAATCATTAGTTTCTGCTGTTAACTGTTTAATTTCTATAGCGTTCAAAGGTTCATTAAAAGTTCTGCTATCCAATCTATATCCTAAATTTGAAGCTATTTTTAAACTATAATCATTTAATTTGAAATAGCAGCTATATAAACCATACGTTTCATCAAATTCATTTTCATCAATACTTTTATAAACATTAAAACTTGTTAGCTCTGTTTTACATTCCCTATCGCAATATAAAGGATATGGAGCTTTAGCAATTTTAGACCATTTCTCATAAAAATCACATAAATCTTTATTTGTTGATAAATCAGCAGTATTTTTATGTAAATCATTTGTTAAATTATATATTTGTTCCATACATCTATTTGCTGTTAAATACTTGCCAAATAAAGCCATTACATTTTCATCTATACTATCTTCTAAAAATGAATTAAAAAGTCTAAAATTATCATATAATATATTTATATCTTCTTTTCGCTTTGTTACTATACTTTTTAAATAATCATTAGTATCTTCTAATTTCTTATACTCTTTGTTTAAATTTTCTAATTGTTCTAACATTTCTTTTTCCATATAAAAACCTCATAAATAAGTATATAATACTTTTTTGTTCTATAAATAGTATCGTGTTTTTTACTGGTTTTCGACTATTATTTAACAAAAAAGACCTAGTACTATTTATACTAAGTCTTTAAAAATATATTATTTAATAAACAATTAAAAGGTTAAGTCAATATCATCATTTTCTACATCTTTATCGTTATCTAATAATGCTAATTCTTCCTTTTTCTTATTCAGTTCCGCTTGTAATTGACTTCTTACTCTATTAAAATATGGATTATCATTTTCCATAAAATCCCATTTCATATATTCACACTCTCGTAATGTAGTAATTTTTTCTATTTTATTATGATAGACTCCATACTGTCTTTTCTCTTGTAACAAATCTTCTAATTTATAAGCATCATTAGGTGATAATTTTTCCCATATATCATCTGTTTTAGAGTTAATTATAAAACTTGTACCATCATCATGTCTTTGTTCGGTTAAATAAATTTCATCTTCTTTCCCATTGATTTTACAAGCAAAAGTAAATTCATTATATCCACTATTCCAATGATAATCTGCTTTTGCTAATACTATATCTGTAATATCCTCTATAGCTATTGTTCCTTTATTATCCATAATTTTCTCCTTAAATATTTATATCATATATAAATATTATAGCATATTATTATATTATTTTAACAAAAAAATAACACCTTCTTTTCAGAAAGATGTTATTCTTTGGATTTTGGGTTATTTGGATTGAATATAAATAAGCAATATCAATAATTGGATGGATGTATTGATATTTAAGTGTCGCTCATTTATATGTATTATATTATCATATTGAACCTCTATTGTCAAATTATATACACGATTTTTGTATCATTTTTATATATAAATTTTAACAACAATAAAAAAGAGCTAAATGATATAATAATCATCTGGCTCTTTTAAGGTATGGGGTGAAATATAAATGACATAAATATATAGAAAAATATTTTCCATTTACATATATAGTATAGCAAAAAATATGAGAAATCCAATAACTATTTTAGAAATTTAATTCAAAATCCTCATTTTCCAATTCTTCCGCATTCTCTTCTTCAGAAGTTTCTTTTGAATTAATAATTCTATCTTCTAAAAAATCTTCTTGTTCTAACATCTCCATAGTTTTTGCATTATTTAAATCATGTTCTATACTTGAAATTTCCTTATTAATTAAATCCATAGCTTCTGTCATAGAATCATAATTATGTATATTAAATCTAATATTTTTACCTATCTTTTCTAATTCATCTATAGCAAATGAAAATTCTTCTTTAGAATGTTGTTTTATAATTGCACTATGCGATTTAATATCAGCGTCAGGATGTTCTAATCTATAATTTTCTGATTCCTTAATTAAATCATTACATTCATACATAAGCGCAAAAATTTTCTCTTTTTGAGCATCACAATGTAATGTTTTGCCAATATTTTTAAATAATCCCATTTTATATATCTCTTTCTTCTATATCATTATCCATTTCAATAGTATTTTCTAAATCTTTATCTTTACAAATAGATTCAATGAATATATTTTCTAAAGACTTAAAATATTCTGGATAAGATAACTTTTTTAATTCTTCTTGCATATCTTTTACTTTATCTAAAATATTATCTATATTATTATGAAACTTAAATACTTTATCCCCATAACTAATATTAAGAAACTCATTATATGTAAATTCTGCATTACATACATGCGTATATGCCATATAAGATGCATCATCATACCTTTGAAGTATATTATTTATTCTTCCTAAATATTTAAATTCATCAGGCTTTTCTTTATATTTATTATATAAATCAAATCCTAATGCAGTTTTTATAAAAGGATAAGGAGTTTTTGCTATTTTGCTCCATTCAATATATGTAAGAAATACATCACTTTTTTCTACAGATTGAGGTATACGGTTCCAATCAATTCCATAATTTGTACTCATTACATAATTGCTATGCATAAGCTTGTCTGTTGAAAATTCAACTTCCTGTAACAATAAAATTAATGTATTATCTTTAAACATATTATTTCCAAATTTAATATTTCTATCATCTAATAAATCTTGTATTTCGCTTTCATACATTTTTTCTATATGTAACGACATAACTTTATGCATATAATTCTCGTGAAAATTATTAGTTTCTTTATTAATAAGAGTATCAAGATAACTTAATTTAGTATCTATTCCTACTAACTCATTTACTTTATCTATTTTTTCATATAAATCCATGTTACATCTCCATTTCATAAGCATTTTCATATGCTTCTTGCTCTAATCTCATATCTGCTTTAACCATATAATCCTCAAAATCATTTTTTATATCATCTACAAATTTATCATACTGATTTACAGTATCCGTAAATGTTTTAAGAGATTTATATTCAATTGGATATGGTTTTACTTTAGAAATTATATTGTTGTCAAAAGCATCAAAATACTTATCTTCATCTATATAAGCAAAATCAACAAATTTATATTTTTCATATGGTTTATCATTATCATCATTATATTCAGTTATCATATTGATAACTTTTTCTAACTTTTTATCTATACTATCTTTCTTCTCAATAGTTTTATCTATTTCTTCAATATGATTAGATAATAAATTACTAATTTCTAAAACATCACTTATATGATTAAGCCCATATTTTAAAAATTCCATTTCTTTATTTTTATCATAAATTAATGAAAAATATTTAGTATTAAATGATTGACTTTCAATTTCTTCTAATTTAAAAGAAAAACCATGTTCCTTAAGATTAGTTAGTTCACTTAAAAATCTATTTGTCATTTCGTTTAAATCTTTTAAATTATTATAATTAAAGCTATCTATGAATTTATCCAAATCTACTTCAATTCCATTATCCTTTGCAATGCTTATACTATAATCTGCAATATTACTTGCATAAAAATCATCATATAATCCATTGTATATATCATCATAACTATCATCACTACCTATTTTTTCATATTTATCTGTATTTTCATTATAAAATAAAGGGTAAGGAGCTTTCGCTATTTTACTCCATTCATTTAAATATTTATAAAATGAAGTATTTTTATCTACTTCAACAGAACTATCATGTAAATCAGATAACATATTTATAATAGCTTCAAGCTCTAACTGATAAATTTGATAATTTTCTATAGCATAAAATGCATCTTGACCTATATTTGGTTGAATAAATGTATGCATAAATTCAAAATCATCTCTTAATTCTTCAATTTCATCTCTTGAATCATCAGCATTTATAAGCTCTTTTGGAGCGTCTATAAAAAGAAAATTAATATATTTTTCCTCTAATGCTAATCTTGTTTCTTCTATATTGTTCATATTATAATTCCTTTTCTTCTTCTATTTCTTTTTCAATAAAATCTTTAAATTTTTCTTTTATTGCTGCTAATTCATTATCAGAAAAATATAACAAAGTAGCATCTCCAGTAATTTCTGAATGTTTATGAAGATTAAAAACTGTTTCTGCTAATTCTTTAGGATAATTATTAAATAACATTTTCTTATCAAATACAGTGACTAACGCAGATATTTCTATATTATCTTTTAAAGCAAAACCGGCTTTTAAAGAGATATAATAATTGACTTGAAAAAACTCATCATGATTATCATTAGTATTTATTCCTAACATATCATCTAAATCATTAATTTCGTCTATATACGCAGTATAAAGAGTATCTGGACTACAATCTATTTCTTCTAAATCACGAAATATTATTTCATCTATATTAATAGATTTATTATTTTTAATATTATTATTCATATAAAATTCTCCAATATTTAAAAGTATAATAACACTTTGCTTCTTATATATAGTATCGTAAAACAATATCATTTTCGGATAAAACATATAAATATATTTTCCTTTACTTCTTATAAAATATGAGGCATAATTATATACAGTAAATTTATAGCAAAGGAGTAATATTTTATGAAGATGTATACTTGTAAAATTCAAGATAAAGCCATATTATATTGTTTTGGTAAAGATAATAATATAAATAATCTTATTCAATTTATTAATTATCAAGGTCCTCATGTTTCTATTGAAGAAGTAGCAAATCGTATTAAAATAGAAAAAATATATATTTATCCGGAAAGTCAAAAATTATCTGGCAGAAAATATATTAAGCTAGTAAATAAAATATTAAAAAACACCGATTTACTAATAAATAATGATGAACTACACAGTTTAATGTTTTTATCTAATCCCAATAAAATGCAACAATTATTAGGCTTTACAGATGAAGAAGCAATATTATATAAAGAAGAATTAGGAAAGATATATCATGTTGATGAATAAAAAATAAGGGTATAGCTATTAACTATACCCTTTATAATTGCATTAATCCTCTAAATCATCAGATTGAGCAATTAAATCCTTTAATGATTGTATATTTAATTGTTCTATTACTGGTGGAACTATTAATGTTCGTTCTTGCACCAATTTAATCGGAATTGCAAAATTAACATATTCTTCATATGTCAGTCTAATTGGATTTGCATAGCATTTATACTCATCATATGTTAATGCTCTAGCGATACCCGAAATTATCATTAAAATATTATCAGGTATTCCTACGATAAAGCCGTCTTTACGTACTTTTTCCTTTGTTTCTTCCTTTATCTCATCTAAATTAACTATACAAGCATCGGCAATTTCCATTGCCTCATTATAATTTTCTGTATCTATAAAAAACATTTTTTTATCTCCATATTTTATGTAATTTAAAAATCACATATCATTATTTTTTTTTGTAAGTGTTTATTCTAACTACTCTTAACCCACAACCGTGAGGGTTTATATTCATTTGCCGTTTAGCAATAGTGTTAATTTTAACAACTCCAAAACTTCAAATCAAACTACGATATGGAGTTGTTAACACACTATTTCTAGTGAGTGTGATACCATTTGGTACTCACCTCACTTTTAAGGACCTAAATAGCCTCAATATATATATAAACTATGTATATATATGATAGGAAATAAGTAGTTATACTATTTAAAGCTATACTTAAACTTCCTATATATAGTATCGTAAATACTTCATAAATTCGGACAATTTTTTTCTTTAAATATTTTTCAAAAAACGTAATATTTATAAAAAATAGTATATACTATGATTATTACTGAAATGTATACTTGTAAAATTTAATATATAAACAATAAAAAAGGAATAGAAAGATAATAACTATTGTTATTTCTTCTATTCCATATCTTAATTAAAATATTTCTTTAGGTGTTGGTTTTATATCACAAGGCATAAGCTTAAATTTATTACTAGCATCTATTTTTTTATTGATATAATTCAGTGCATGTAAATCAATAGCTTCATCTAATATACTTCTTACTGTTCTTGCATTACCAAATGTCATCAGAGGTCTTTCTTTTGATATTCGCACATCAAATACATCATATGTATCTTGGCCAATAGCAAAATTTTGTTGGCCTGCCATATATAAAAATATTTGTCGCATTTCTGTTTCATCATAATCTGGGAAAGAAATATATTCCTTAATACGTGAAGCGAAACCCGGATTTGTCTTAATTAATTCTTTCATATTTTCTGTATATCCGGCTAAAATAATAATAAATTTATCTCTATTATCTTCCATTTCTTTGATAAGTGTAGCTATTGCCTGCTCTCCAAATTCTGATTCTCCTAACGAATAAGCTTCATCAATAAATAATACTCCACCATATGCTTGTCTTATTAATACTTTTGTTTTAATGGTTGTATCACCAAGAGAACCAGCTTTAAGGAAGTTACCATCTACTTCTATTACTTTATTTTCTTTTATATATCCATATTTATATAAAAAGCCTGTAATAATTCTTGCTACTGTTGTTTTTCCTGTTCCTGGACTTCCATAAAAAACCATATGACGACCACTTAAAGCATTATTTGAACCTTTCTTTTTTAAATCAGTTCTTTCAAATTTCATTCTTGCAACCATCTCATTAACTTTATCCTTTACAGGAGCAAGTCCAATAAGTTCATTTAAATCTTTTTCAGGATTTTTAGAGCCTTGTTTTGTAATAGATTTTAATGTACTCTTACCAATAATTCTTTCCATATTTGCAGTCTGGTTCATATCTATTTGTCTCTGTTCATCTTTTGTAAAATCAAAACGAGACTGCTTTTTTTTCATACCAAATTCATCATATTCAGCACTTAATTTCCAATCTTTCATAATCCTATCAATTGGTTTAAGTAAAAAGACTGTACAAGCACCTATAAATAATAAAATTCGTTGTATACTATTATATGAATCAAAATTATTAGCTAATAATACTAAGCATACTACTGTATTTAAAACACATAGTATACCTACACAAAACCATAAATTATATTTTAATTTTGGATTTTTCATATATTTTTACCCCTTTAACTTCTTTTTTAAAACTTTATAAGCTTCATTTATTTTTTGAGAATATTTAAGGCAAATACTTTCATCAATATTTTCATCAGGATGATATATTTTTAATAATTTATTTCTTTGTTCTTTTAAAATCTGTTCATCATAATAATCATCGACCATTAATGTTGCCTTTGCTAATTCATATTCTTTCTTATTTTTTAAATCAAAAAATTCATATAAATTATCACATTCCTTTTTATAAGCACTTTCTCTTGCTTTATCTATCATTCCTACAAAAATAGAAAGAATTGGTGGAATACTATAATCATAGCCTTTATTAGTCCGTATTGCTTCGCATTTTTCATGATGTTTTACAACTTTTATTATTTTAATATCTGGGTTATGGAATACTATAGACATTTCTATATCTGCAATAACACCATTATGATATATACTAGGATTTTTCATTGCTAAATCAAAATCTTCTATTTCTAATACTTTATATATATCATGGCATGTATCAGGTAATTTATCATTTTTAATATTTTTACAAAAAGCTATTAATCCATGATGTTCGTCTAATATTACTTCACCAAAACTACATGTTTTAGTAAAAATATCAATTAAATCATTATGATGTAATTTATCATATTCAATATAACTATTTAATTCATAAGGCATATAATTATTTATTTTCTCTTTTATTAATTGAGGTAAATGATTATAGCAATCATTACATATATGATTATTATTACTCTTTTTACTATTTAATATATTTATTTCTTTATTACATATACAGCAATTCAATATTTTACTCCTTTAAAAAAATATTAGGGCAGAAAAATTATTTCTACCCTAATAAGTAATATTATGATAAAGCAAGTCCAATATCAGAAAAATCTAACTGACCTTCTAAATTATATTCTTGTTCTTTACGTTCTTTCTTCATTGAAAGTTCTTCATTTCTTATTTGATTTAAATTAACATTAAAGAATGTCTTTGTATTTGCTTTATCTGCATCTTTTTGTTGTTTTTCTTTTATGGTAGTTGCTACAAGTGCCTGATAATTAAATCCATATACTTTACCAGTAGCTTTATATGCGTTTAATAATCTTTCATTTAAATGATATGTATTCTTACCTAAATTAAATGTTTTTGGAGTAACATATGGTGCTGATATTACTAATTTATCTTTTGCTCTTGTATATGCAACATATTCAAGACGAGTTGTTTCATCATAATCTTTTTGAACAATTTTATTTGTTCTTAAATTACTCTCATGATATTCTCTTTTATCAAGATTAGCAATATCGACATATACTATTTTACTCTCTAATCCTTTAGAACCATGAATTGTTGATAAATTAACTTCTGAATATACTGATTCACGTTTGAATTTATCTTCTTTACCATGCATCTTAAAAGCACCTAATTTAGCATCTACATCATCTAATGTTTTACAAAATTTAAAATCTGTTAAAAATTGCTGATAACATTCGTCTGTAGCATCTGGGTCTAAACCATCTAATATTTCAAATAATGCATCTGTATCATGTGGCATACCATTTATTTTTTCTTTTAAAGCATTTATATTATAATCAATAATTTCTTTTGAAGCATCAAATAATTTACCATGTGATAAAGTATTTACATAATCAAAATATCCCTCTTGAAAATCATATAAAAAGCTATCCATAAAATTGACAGCAGTTGCAACATTACTATTATCAATGATTGGTACCTGACATCTTAAGACAGAAGGTATACCTAATTTAGTAAGTTCTGCTCCCATTTTTTCAACACCATCATTATTACGTGTTAAGAACATTATATCTTCAGGTTTAGCACCTAATTCAATATCTCTTTGTATTTGTTTTGCAATCCACTTGTATTGTTCTTTTGTACTATAAAAACCTTCAACTATAGGTTCCATACCAAAATCTCTTGCAGCTACAAGTTTTCTTGGTGCTACAACTTCATCATCATCATATCTTAATCTATCTTTCATTTTATTACCATAGATTTCAGTAATATTATTTACAAATCCGATAATAGAACGATTACATCTATGGTTTTCAATTAAATCTATACTATCATATTGTCCAAAATTAGTTTGGAAATTATTCTGTGCCATAATTTCCGGTGTAGCATTTAAGAAACCATAAATAGATTGCTGAAAATCTCCTACACAATATAATGATTTATATGATGCGTTATTCTGTATCTTTTTTAATAATTCAATCTGAACTGGGTTAGTATCTTGGAACTCATCTACTATAATATGTTCAAATCCATAATCATCAAAAAATGTTGGATTTCTCTCAACTAATTCATTTACATTAATAAATTCATCTTGGAACTCCATAACATTATTAGCTTTTAATGTATCATTATATTCATCATACATCATTCTAATATATGTTTTATCAATATCGCTATAATTTGGGTTTAAATCAATTATATCCATATTGCCTTCACTTTTTATCTTATCTATAATATTAGTAAAAGCTAAATAAGCAATCTTTGTAGTCTTTTTATCAATATATTGATTATTTTTTGGCATTGTTATATCTTCTGTTATTTTATTATACTGCCAACCATTAATTTTTGGATATTTATTAAAAATACTATTTATAATTGCATATTTCTGTGTAGTTGATACTACATGTGGTTTACGTGTATAATTTAATTCTTCATAATGTTCATTTATAATATTTTCACAGAATTTATTAAATGTACCACTCCACATATTTGTTACATCTACATCTTTTAATTTCTCATCTGCATTTGCATATAACTGAACTCTATCACTCATTTCTTTACTGGCTGCATTTGTAAATGTAAGTAATGCAATTTTACTTGGGTCAACATTATGATTTTTAATTAAATTTAAAATACGTAATGATACTACTGTTGTTTTTCCACTTCCCGCTCCGGCATTTATAAGCATATTTCCTTCAAAATGATTAACAGCTTGTTTTTGTGCAAATGTTAATTTAATATCATCAGCACTTTTACTATATTCTGCTACATTTTCTACCATAGGTGGTTCAATATAATGACAAGCTGTATTACATCCACATCCTGCACATCCATTACCGCTACAAGTATATGAATTTTCTAAATCCTGTTCTCTCTTTTTCTCAAAGAAATTCTTAAAGCTGCTGTCTACTAATGTTGTAAATGTTTTATCACTTTCTTCATTAAAATAATCAGCATTTCTTAATCTTTCTTGCTTTGGAGAACCTTTACCATAATAAGGGTCTGATAAATGGTCATATTCAACAATTATTTGTTTATTACATTCTGCATCTGTATAAGGATGTGGTTTACCTTCTTTATCTGCTTGTAAATTAGCTTCTTTTCTTTCATCTAAAATCTTCTTACCTAACATTGCAAGAGCATATGTTTCATACTGCTCATCTTCACGTATTGGCTTTAATTCACCTGTACTATCTACTTGTCCTTTTGGTAAGGCTTTATCTCCTTTAACCTTTACAATATTGATAGCATATTGATTTTCAGTATAATAAGAAGCTTTAACATTTATATCTTCATTTAATATTGGTAAATGCACAATGTTATCCTGGTTGCAAAGAAATGTCTTATCTCTACGGTCCCCATTAACAAAACGTTCTATATCTTTATTAGCTATACCCATTATTACATTTTGCTGTTTAGCATTTTCCCATTTATAACCAGATATTAAACATGTTGCATTCAATTCCTCTATAACATTAGGAATATCTTCACCTTGTAATAATCTAAGGACTATTTCTTCTTTTGCATGTTCTAATATTTTACTTGGTATTGGATGTGATAAATCTAAATCTTTTCTATAATTACTACATCCATGTTGTATTGTTAATTCTTCTGATGTTCTCATTTTTTATTCCTTTATAATTTTAGAATAGTTCTATTTTTTAATAATCTTCTATATAATTAGTATCGTATTTTATACTGTTTTTCTATTATTTTAAAATAAATTATTTCATTAAAAAAATAAGGAATCTCACATTATAGTGTTATTCCTTATTTCCTATATTATATTAATCTCTTATATATTCATCATTTGATTGCATTTTATCGTACCCTATTTCATCTTGAAAACGGTCTGTTATATTCTCACCTTTTTTATTTAAAATTGTCATATCTTCTATTGGTGATGTGGAAAATATCTGTCCTGCTTTTGAACCATTTTCAGGAATATCTTTTATAGTAAACATCATCGGAGCATATTGCCCCATAAAACTAAAAAAAGGTGTCTCAATTTTTATTGGTAAAGGAAAAGCTCCACCTTGTAATATACAAGTATTAATATCATCTGTTGGTGTTATACTGTAACAGCTATTGGCTGTATTTACCTCTAATTTACCAAAAGAATACATTTTATTATTAATCTCTTCAATCATATTTTCCGGTACATTTTTATATATTTCTTTTATCCATGATGTATTAAAAGAAACACCTGCATATTTGCCATTTAAACCGCAATCAATTGTATCAAATCTCATTCCATATGGTTGAATGTTATTATAATCATTAAGGTTTGGTGTTTTAATGTATAACGGCATTTCCAATTTTCCACCAGCCAAAATACATACATTCGGATTATACGTTGATTTAACTTCATAAGTACTATTTTGTGTACATATTAAACTTTTCATATTATTATTTTCCTATTATATATCAATAAATACATTCTTCTATAGCATTTATTAAATATTTATCTATACCTGCATTTTCTATTTCTGTTTCATCATCTGGTATGAAAGCTAATATAGAGAATTTATTTAATGGAAAAAATCTTTTTTCAAATAAAATACAATCTTCGTCAGAAATATTTATTTGATGTGGTATATTTTTATAATTAAATGTAATCATCATTTATTATTTCCCCCATAAACTATTTTTGATTTAATATCTCGTTTATAAATTGCACCAACATTAACACTTCGACTATCTAAACTAACTTCTCTATTATCTCCCATTACAAAATATTGATTTTTTCCTAATGTTATTGGATATGTAATAGACTCATCAGCTTTTAAAGGAGTACCACCTTCATTTTCATAATAAATATTATCTATATAAATCTTATTATCTTTTATATCTATTGTTTCCCCTGGCATTCCAATTATTCTTTTAATTAAACATTCATTTAAACCTTTAGAATAAGCAACAACTACATCATCTCTTTTTAACTCATCCGTATCACTTATTCCTAAGTATAAATCTCCTGTTTTATATGTTGGCTCCATACTTTCACCAATAATTAAACCAATTTTTATTGGTAATATTGTAAATAGAATGATACATATAATAACTAACATTACAAAAATTACTTTTTGCCATTTTATTGATGACTGATAAATATTATATTTATCTTGATTATTTTGTTCATTATTCATTTATTTTTTACCTCAATATTTTATCTCTGTTATCTTTCTAAATTTGTTTCTTCTAACAGACTATTCATCTGATATTCAGTTGAATTATATACACTGATAAAATATTCTGATTCTGATTTAGATGATTGTAAAAAATCCTGATAATTTTCCTTTAAATTAACATTTACTTTTAAATTATTGTTTTCATCTTCTACAATTAAATCATCAATATTTTTATCATTAAGCTTAACTGTATATACTCCATCATCTAAAAAATTAATTAAATTATGTCTAAAAATAAATTCTTGTGGACTCATAATTTTGCCTTTCATAAGTACCAAGTATTAAAAACTTGGTACTGGATTATCTACATTAGTTATTGCTTGTTCTCTTTCCTGCTCATGAAAAATATCTTCTACTTCCACTTCTGGGTCAGTAGACCAAATATTATGTCCATCATATGAATATGTAAGCTGACCAGCTTTTACATCTAAGTCTACTCCACAACCTCTTTTTAAATCGCCAACTTCAGTAATACTTAATGCTCTATAATCAATATATTCAGGACTTAAATATTTAAATCTTTCAGGATGAAATTTAGTTTCAAGATTTGATACATCAACTCTATGCTTTCCTGTTGTATTCATATTTGGTATTTCTGGTGTTTTCATTTTTTATTTTTCTCCTATTTTTATAAGGAATTTCCTTATTATTTTTTATTATATAGACCTTTATATGTTAAACCATATTATATCTTATATATTAAGTATCGTATTTTATAAGTATTTTCGACTATTATATTTAAAATTTATAATAAAAAAGATTAATATACTAATTCTAGTACATTAACCTTTCATATCTTAACCTATTGAAAATCCACAAATATGCTTAAGCTCATCAGGAACATCAATAGGCTCATAACTATCTTTTCCTTTATTATATTTAAACCAATATGATGTAACACTTGGATTATACAATCCTTCAGAAACCTTTTCTATTACTGCATAATCATAAACAGTTTCATTTATATCACAAGCATTGCTAGTCACAGCTTCTATCGCTACAGCTAAATCGGTATAATAACCTACTATATTAGTAGAACCAAAATTAGGCCATCCTTTTTTATCACTTTCTATTTTTTCAAGCATTGTTATTGTATATATAACTTGACTATTCTCATTCTTAGTATCAGCACTATCCATATATCTTACATTATAAATAATATCCAATATAGTGCCATAATTAACAGGTGTTTTATTATCAGATATATCCTTTTTTAAATCATATAACATTTGTAAAACATCCGTTTTTCTGATTAAATCATTATCCATATATGTTTTCCCCTTATCTATTTTATTATCTTTAGAAAACAATTTAATTGTTTTATCATCAATTATCTGAAATTCAATTATATCATTTGGTTTGATATTACAATGTTCTCTTAACTGTTTTGGTATAACTATTCTACCAACATCATCAATTTCTCTTATCACACTGAATTTATTCATTTATATTTACCTCATTCTTTCAAATAAGGTTTATTATAATATAAATTATTCGTGTGTGATACTGACAAATTTTGCCATTATACTAGGTATTGTAAAATGTGGTAAATCTTTATATTTTTCTAATAATTCATCCCTATGAAGCATTCTGCAATACCCTTCATCTGTTACAACGGTTTCAGATGCTAAATCATATATTTTACCACATTCAGTACAATATTTAACTTTATAGACTGAATTATATTTATCATTAATAATAACAATTCCCTTACCATAAGTATGTTTATGTTTAGATTTTGATTTAGCTTTTGAAACATTAGATTTAGTATGTTTCTTATATTTTCCAATCTCATCTATATTATCCATAAATATATCTCCAATCTTTTATATCTTTCTAAGATTATTATATCATATACATATTATAATTCGTGTAGTATTAAGCTACTAAATTACCAATTAAATCAAATGATTTAGTAGCATATTTTTCTAATATATTCCATCTAATAATTAAATTAATAGGTTTTTCTGGAATATTATAAGATTTACATAACCAAAAAGGAGTATTTTTAAATCTAATATATTTATTACCATTAGATTTAATATCACCATAAAAATCATTATATTCCATTAAATCACTAAGTCTTTCTATATAATATATATCATAACCATAATCATCCAATAAGTTATAAATATCATCTTTTGAAATTAATAATAATTTTGTATTTAAAGGATTATTAATACTACCTTTTTCAATATAACTAATTAAATAAAAATCAGTTTTATTATTATCTAAAAACCAACCTTTTTTATATATATTAGTAAAATTTAAATTTCCATCTCTACTTAGAAATTTCAATTCAAAACATTGAGTTGTATATTTAGTAATAGGTATATTAATTTTAGTAACTTGTAATTTTTCATCTATATTAAATTTTTTATTATTATTTTCTAATATAATATCAATACCATTTATTTGATTATCAATATCTTTTATATCTATATAATTATCAAATTTATTATAAAAATTATCTTTTAAATAATTATGAAATTTATTTTCTATTATTATATCTTTATTTCTAGTACTATTATTATTCATATATTTTATTATCTCTTATATCTTTATATATATTATATATGTCATAGTGAAAACAAAACTGTATTATTTTTGTATTGGTATTATTTTTATATAGCAATATACACTATGACAATATAGCTATCTTATTGTTATATATTATATTCATTCACAATACACTATTTAAAAATCAATATTGTTGTAATCAAAACTGTGTTATTTTTATTTATACGGTATTGTGAAAATAAATCATTTTTTATGAAAAATATTACAATTTTTTCTTGACATATTACTATTTATGAAATATCATCCAGAAAAGGAATTGAAACGGCTTCAGGGCGTACTTTCCCTATGAAACATAGGAAAGAGATACGTCCTGAAAATAAGAAAATACAAAAACATCCGTCAAAGTTTGTTTGTATCCGTATTCTTGTGTCATGTACTATATTTAATACTACTCTTAATTATGTATATAAAAAATATGTTTAATCAATAACATTTTATATGTATTAAATATACCTATCTACCAAGCTATCCATTGTCCTCAACTTGTCAGCCGTTTCCGGCAATTGATAGGCTCCCTGATGCCTTAACAACTATAGACATCCCAAATTTCCCATTCCATGTTCTACTTTTAACCTTTTCAAGTGCCTCAGTAGTCTCTCTACTTTCACTTTTATTCTATAATATAGAACTTAGGCTTATTGAGGTCTTGCAACATATTCAACCCCTTACGTTATTTCTCATATGACACTTAGGCTATAAGAAAGCCGACTAGACTCTTTGAATTAGGCCCTAGTAACCTTGATTTTTATACAGCGCATCCTAGCTGTACTACTATATACTAAAATTATAAAAATTAGTTGTAATAATATATAATAGTTTCCTTGACCTATATCTCCCGACATTGGCTTTATGCAAGGCAACATTTAAACAAATAATTTTAAGAAGTAATCTTCTTATGTATAATTAGTATCTAAATGAGAAACATTTTTCGGACACTTATTTTGAAATTTTTTCATTTTTGTGCATAATGCATAAATAATAAAAGATAAACATACAATATTTTTATTAAGCAAAATAAAAATATTGTTGATTTATGTAATAAAAAAATATACTTTTACATATTCTATTGTTATACAATTAAGAAAGGAGGAATATTTTATGGAAATAATTGTTTGGAGTTCTGTTTTATTGTACGCAGGAATTTATACTGCTGCGGATGTAAAAGAACGTATCAGTAATGTATTTAATTAAAATACATAAAAGATAAGGACTGTAATATTACAGTCTTTTTTTGTAGAATAATATATAAAAATAAAGGATATAGCTATTAACTATACCCTTTATCTTATATCTTAGATACCACTTCTATAGTGAACAGCTTGATATTCAGTATCTTTAATATTGTATATATTATAAATACCTGTTTCTTGTGTTCCTTTATATCCGGTAGCTGTATATTTATTATTTAATAAATCTTTGTATTTAGTTGTTCCATCATCATGTTTTGTAGTATCAGGAGTTGATAAATGTTGTAATACATATGGTGGTATTCTAACTATTTGATTATCAACACTTGCTAATGGAGCTTTTCCATTGTTATCTCTACCTATTTCATGGCTTCTATTCATACGATTATCAGCACTTAATAGATTATTTGCAATTTCATTTTCCATTTCTGTATTGATTTCTCTATAGTCTAAGTCATAACGTTCTACATATCCATATGTCCATGTAGTTGTTATTCCTGTTTCACCAACTCCAAAGTCTTTACTTCCTTCAACTGTGACATACTGACTATAAATACATTCATTTATTTCATCTATTACTATGCCTTCAATTGGCTTATCCGGTATAACAATAGGTTTATCTTGTGGTATATCAACACTTGGTCGTGTAAATATATCATTTCTCTTTGTTGTATTACCTTGAGCATCTGTACAATATACATATATGCCTAATTTAGAGGCATTAGGGAACTCTTTATAAAGATTTACCTTAAATGTATATGTTCCGCTATATGGATAATACTTTCCATCATATCTAAAATCATATTTGGTATTTGTACCGTAACTTATATTATTTGTAATATCATATGTCTTTTGAACAGTAGTATTATTTTTATCATATACAAGTACAGATACATTTTTTATACCACTAGCATCTTTATTAGCATTATTTTCATCAATCTTAATCTTAAGGTTCGTATATAACTCACCATTATAAGCTCCAGATTGAGATGTTAATGTTAATTGACCACTATTTACTTTAGATAATAATGTTTCTTGTTCTGCTGTAACTTCTTTTATATCAGGTACAGTAATATCTTTCCATTGAGCATAAAGTGTAACATCATGTGATTTACCATCTAATAATACATCTTTTCCTAAATTATCAATGAAGAATTTATTTCCTATCATCTGATTATTATTATAAGCTCTGCCTTTACCATTATTAATTGTATTCCAATTAATATAGTTCCATCCAGTTCTTATATAACCATTAGGTGTTAATGCCTTATTATTAGTATCACTATTACTCCATGTATATACTAATGTATCTGTTTTACCAGAACTGTTTCTATTTCCATTAAATATTACTCTGTAAGTATTTAATGTCCATTTAGCACTTAATGTAGTATTTTGTAAGAAGTAATTTGTCTTTACTTTTATTGCACCATTGCTATCTATTATAATATTTCTATTATCAGTATAGCCATTAAAAGCATTACCTATCTTATGTGGGATAGTAATTGATGTTATCTGTTTTGTACAAGCTTTATCGCTATAGAAACCTGTATCATATTTCTCATATATTACAGTAGTTCCTGTACTTCCAGTACATCCTTCTAATTTACTATCTAATTTAATTTCATAGATATTAGCACTCCAATGAGCATATAAAGTCTGATTTGAAGCAGTAATATTATAAATTGTTGAAGCAGTAACTTTTATACCACCATCTTTTGATGTATACCATCCGTTGAAAGTCCATCCTTTAAGAGTAGGATTTGGTAACTCACCATAAGGACTATCGTATGTAACAGTTTTACTTGTTACTGTACCATTTGCTATAGCACTTGAAGCATTGCTAGGCTTATTATAGTTAAATGTCAATGTATATTTATTTGCAGTCCAATGAGCATCATAGGTTTTATCACCAGTAGAACCTTTTGGAATAGTAACAGTTTTTTGAGCTGTATTACCATTAGAACCAGTCCATCCAGCAAAGGCATAACCAGGCTTTGTAGGTTGTGGAATAGTAATTGTATCAGTATTTATATTGTAACTTGTAGGATAAGAAGCTATTTGTCCACCACCTGTATTACATTTAATTGTATAATCAATAGGTGTCCATTTAGCAGTAATAGTAGCATCTGCGTCACCCATTGTGAATGTATTACCATCCATTTTACTACCATTTCCAGATACTTCCCATCCATCAAATTTATAACCTGTTTTAGTAGGAGTAGGAATATTCTGTGTTCCCTCATAATATATGGTAGATGTCTTTGTTGTTTCAGTATCACTATTGATATTTTCAGTAAGAGTAAATTTTTTTCTATCAATATAATACGTATATTCATTTACCCTTATATGTTGGTAATCATCATTTACTAATAATACATTTTGGTCAGCAGTATAAGTACCAGCCACATTTGTATTAATATATAAAGCATTTGTATTATATATTTGGTCGTTTACATATTTTGTATTTGAACTTATTTTTTTACTTCTAAAAGGTTCTATTTGGTTACTATTAGAACCCGCATTTATTCTAGTTACATCAGTTCCTACATAATCAAAAGTACCATTTGTATTCCTTCGATATACATTAGTAGCAACATCAAGCCCTTCAAATAAATATAAACCTTCACTATAAAGACCATTTGCACCATATGTCGTAGGAGAATGAACAGTATTCCAAATTAAACCACCATGCTCACTCATACCAGTACGTGTATTAGCACCATCTTCTCCACGAACAGTATCTATTCTGAAATAATACCATTTACCATCAGTTCCTTTATGCCATCCTACACTCATACGACCACTTGCATTAAAACAAAAATATCCATGTATATCAGATTTATTAGGATGTGGGTCATGTGTTCGTGTATGTAGCCATGTATTTGTATATACAATGCCAATACCATTTGTGTAATACCAAGTATATTCATTAACGCCATTTAATGTTTCATTAACACAATGCCAACCATTATATCTTGAATAATATGTATTAGTATCACCAAAATCATTTCTAAGGATAGCCCAATATGTCTGACCATTCTTTGTTAAGTCCATCCAATAACCATGAACATATTCATTGGTTTGATGCCCGGAACTATTAGCTCCATATAACATATAACAATCAGAATATCCAGTATAGGTATAACCCATACTTTTATAAAAGTCTATCCAACTTTGCCAACTGCCACCAGAACTCCAATAAGCACCCTTTCCAGTAGCTAAATCAACCATAGTAGACGGTGATGGAATACCATAACCTTTATCACAGTCAGCACTTGTGGCTTCTGCTGTAATAGGTTTATATAAGAGAATACACATTAATATACTAAATAGCATAACTATTTTTGTAATTGTAGGTACTCTTATCACATGTACATTTTTTGTGTTCATTGTCTATTTTCCCTTCTTTCTTGAAAATGATAATATCATCATAGATAGAGTTCTTTTTCCTATCTTTTTCATTTCTTATTCCTTTTCTATATAATTCTTTTAAAATTATATTTTTTCTTATATATTAGTATCGTTTTTGATAATAGTTTTCGTATTTTTATTTAAAATAATGTTTACGGAGATGAAGAAAAAGAAGATGATATTATTTATCATAAATATTTAAGGCATAAAAAACAGAGGTATCTTAACATAATATTATTAAGTTAAGCTTTTAATAACACAAATTAAAAGACAGTTCTCTTCCAATTAACGGAAAAGTAGCTGTCTTTTTTCTTAAATCTTACGGTCTGTTTGTATTAGTGAATCTCTTATTGTTTCAATTTACCATGTACATACATCCATCTGTATGATGTATTTTCATCCCCATTTTCTTGATTCAACAAACCGACAATTGTTGATGTGTTACTTTCATCCGCAGCTAATATTTCAACAGGCTTTTCATTTGTTACTTTGATGATTAATAGTATCTGGTCGTTTTTACCAATACGTAATGCATCATCCCTTATACAATAGGCTGGTAACGCAACAAACGTATCTGGTCCCTCGTTTAATAAGCTTAATATCTTATCTACTTTCTCTGTATTATATGTTTCATTGAACAGAAATTCAGCCTTATTAAGCTTTTCATTTGTAATCCGAAAAATGCAATATACCATTCTTTTACTCCTTTAATAATCAAAATTCTTTATATTTTTCTTAAATTTTACCCATAATATCTTTCATCATTTAGTTCTAATATATCTTTCATTAATTCAGATAATAGAAAATTTTTATATTGTATTTGAGCTTTTGAACTATCGTATTTAGGAGCATTATTGGTAATAATATGTTTTTTGATTTCATTATTTTCAATTGCAGCTATTACTTTTTTTGTCTTTTCTAATGTTTCTTTTGAATAATCATTATTATATGTTATATGAACACCTTTTTGAATATAACGTATTATAAAATATATTTGTACCAAAATTGTAACAAATAATATAATCCATATCAAAAATACTATTTTCATTTTTATAATCTCCTATATTTTATTGTAACAACAAAATATTATCTTTCAAAATCATCTTTTTCTAATTCTTTATCATTATTAACAAAATTTTTAACAAAATCTTTTGTACTATCTTTATCTTCTAAAGCATTTACATAATCTTTCATTAAATCTATATTATCTTTTTGTTCCTTATTATATAATCTAGTTGCATAATTTAAACATTCTAGTGTATCTTCATCATAATTATTCTCTATACATTTTAAACATAATTTTCTAAAATCTTCATAATCTAAACTATCATATAACTCCGGATATTCATATTTATATCCTTTAATATATTCATATTTTTCAATATTAATATATCCATTATCTTCTATATCTTTCATATAGTTTTTAAGATAATAATTACACTCATCTCTTTGCAATGCATTAAAAAATGTTATTCTTTCATCAAAATTTTTATTATAACTATTATAGTCATCCCATCCACTTTCATAATAATCATTTTCAAACCTTATAAAAGCTCCTTTTGTCGGAGTTAATGTACTCCTGGTTGCACTATGATATTTAACCATATCGTTTAAATATTTTAATGTATCTGTATCATAATTTATTTCTTTACATAATTTTTTAAATAAATCATCATTACCTACATAAATATATAATTGTCCATAATCATTTTCAAAATTATTATTCATTTTAATTTCTCCTATTTAAGCTATAATGCTACTGCTATATATAGTATCGTAATATAAATGCATTTTCTATTACAAAAAAAGAGCCTTTCAATTAAGAAAAGCTCTTTATATTTGTATTCTTTTTATTATAATGTGTTTTATTTTCTTTTTCTATTTCTTCTTTACTATATACTTTATGCACTAAATCATAACTGCTGATATTTAAAAAATATCCTATTAAACATATTGTGTTAAAATCAAATCTATCACCTACAAGCAATGTTCGATTAATCTGATTTATTGTTGGTATATTATTAATGCCTATTTTTTTATAAAATATTGTAAAATCATCTACAAATTTACTTATATGTCTTTGTAATCCTTTTTGATACTTAGTATTCTTAAATACATTACATAATATAGTTTGTATTGGTACATTATAATTAAAATCAATATCATAATTAAATATATCTTCTATATATTTTGAAAAATTATATATTTTTGTATTATCAATAAAAACAATATCATTATTACTAGTATTATTTTGTGCATCGTAAAATATATAACTACTTCCGGTTATTTTAATATTACTACTATGTAGTTTACATTTATGTTTTGTACATATTCTCATATTTCTTATCTGATGTATTCTATGCCAATAGGTTTCTCCATATTTTTCAATATCTTCTTTTTTACATAAAGGACAATATTTAAAATAATTATCAATATCATATCTTTTTAAGATAGAAAATACATTTTTTGTATCACAATTACCTTTTATAATAGTATTTAATGCCTCACATTTTCTTTCTTTAGAGAAAAATCTGGCATAATACGGAAACATTGTATGATTAATACATATTTTTCTTATATCATATATATTATCTAAAATATTCATAATATCAGCATTTAAATTTCCTACAAATTCCTGACTTGGTACATCAGACCTTTTTGTATATAAATCATTAAATGACATTTTATGTGTTATATTTCCTGAATATATGTTATATCTGCAAAATAAACTATATAATAATTCATCTGGATAAATATTAGGTAAATATGTAATCATATACTTACCTCTTCGATATTACAAATATCTTTTAATAAATCTATGATATTTAAATTTTCTTTCTTAGATTTTTTTACTAGCTGCTCTATTATATTTTCTGATTGATAAGTATTATTAAATTCAGTTTTAACTTTTGTATCATTTTTTACATTAGAACTTATTGGAGTATCTTGTATATCAATATAATTCTGCAAAAGAGATATTCTATTATTATATGCTTTTGTTAATGTATTTATGTCTAATACCTCTAACCCCTCTAATATGGCCATTTCCTGTGCATCGTGTACTAACGCTACAACAACCGCAGTAATCCCCTTAGAATGGTCATATAACCACTTTATAAGCATATCCTTATATTGTATTGGGTTTCTTACATAAACATACTTAAATAAGACATTACAAAAGCTGATAAAGTAATCATCAAAAGGTAAAAAGCTATAATTCAACCCAACTGAACGTCTTGCTAAAAACATAGCTTGTTCAAAAAATCTATTGCTTTCCGGTGTACCAACCATACATATTGATATACCACTATTATTAATTAATTGAGTAAGAGAACCAATAAGATTTTTTCCATTTTTGCTATTTACTACATTTTGTATTTCATCAACAATTAATAAGCCTATATGATTAATAGCTAAATTGCTAACCATACCAATAAGCATATCTGTTGTTGCTGTTCTTGATTTAACTACTGAATTATAATAATTAGTGTTTAATTTATTATCAATATTTCTTAATATCTCAAGTAATAATCCTTTTACAGAACTATCAAAAGGACATTGAACTATAAGACAAGGTATTATATCAGTATATGGATTAACAAACTTAATAACATCATTTTTAATAAAACTATTTACAGCTCTTGAAATAGCACTACTTTTACCAATTCCACTAGTTCCAATTATAGTAAAACTATCGCTGCCACCTATTATTCCCTGATAGGATTTATTATTTATACAATTATAATTTTCATATCGTTGTTTAATTGCAATCTTTGTATCTTTCTTTTGCAATGACCTTAATGTAGCCAAATATAATTTACTATATATTTCAATACTCATTTGTGATGGAATATATAAATTATAAATATCCATTAATGCAATTAATCTTTCAGATTCACTTTTATTTATAATATCTACATCATAAGAGGGAAATACAGATAATTGAGAAATAAGTGTATCTCCACTTAATAATGGATTTAAAATATCTGATATATTCATACATATTCTCCTTATAAATTCTGGTTATGTGTAATATTTTGTTCTTTTTTACGATTTTTTCTAATTGATTTTAAATTAACATCAATATTAATATTTTTATTGGCGATATTTTCAATTGATTTTGCTAAATCAATTTTTCCTTGAATATTCTGTTCTTCTACAGATGCAATTAATTCCTGTTTCTTTTTCCTTAATTGTTCAACATCATCTAAATTCATATTTTCATATTGATTTTCTATTAAAGTAAAAGGAACAAAATCACAATCTTCTATAATCCATACCGTTGATAAATCTTGTGGATTATAAGAGACTATTACATCTTCTCCTTTTAAATATTTTTCTGTATAAGATATATTTTTATATCTTAATTTATTAACTATAAGACCATATCTAGTGAATTTTCCTTTTATTCGAGGTAATAAAGTTAATCTTACTTGTTCACTTGATACATTTATTAAATTACAGCCCATAGTATTTAAACTATAATTCCATATTTGATTAGCAAATGGCTGTATTTGCCTTTCTAACATCTCTTTTGTATATGGAAAATTCTTTAATATTCGTTTTGTATTATAATATATAATACATTCAAGTATTATCTTTTCAAAATCAATCATAGTTAATTTAGCATCTAATCTATAATCATGCGCGCCTCTTTCTCTAAAATCTACTTCAATAACTCCTTTTCCTTTAAGATAAGGTTTAAAAGAGTTTTGTATTAAGTCAAAAAATTTCTCTACAGCACCTTTAAGCTCCGGTCTGTATGCCGGAAGATTTATTATTGTAACACCCAATTCTGAAATCTGTTCAAAATTCTCTGAAATATATTCAGAACCTTTATCTGTAACAAATATTCCTGGTAATTTATCACAATCCCATATATCCTTAGTTATATCAATATTAAAATTTTTACATAAATTAACTTTATTAGTTATAATATTTTGCATTAAATTTTTAAGTGAATATATACCGCCTTCCCATGTTAATGAATATCCCATACATAAGCTGCTATATGCGTCAATACAGGCTGTAAGTATAGGTCTGCCTATTATATTTCCCTCATCATTAACAAGGTATATATCACATATTGTAGCATCTAACATTCCAACACCTATATTTTTTGCAAATTCTTGTATATTATCGCCTAATAAAGGTCTTTTATTTTTTTGATAATCTTTTAAGCCATTTCTTGAAATATAATAGTTCTGTAATTTTTTATGTTTTCTATAAAAATATCTAAACTGATTAAATGTTGGATAATTTTCTTTTAGTTGGCCATTCTCATTACAATATTTTTCTTTCAATAAATATATATAAGTGGTATTTAAACTATTTTTCTTTGTAGTGTAAAAATATTTATTTAAAGCCCATCTAATATTTTTTTCATCTACAGATAATATTTTTTCTTTAATCTTTGGTTTTGCAATTAAAATTGTTATATCCTGATATGCTAAATATTTACACAAATATTGTTTTATTGTTTGAGTACTTACATTATTACTATCTGCCATTAAATGTATTAATCTGCTCCTATCTGATTTATTCATAATATATGGCAATATTGGGAAAATCATAGAAAATCGTTTATGCGCTATATTTTGATTTTCTTTAGAAAAATCCGTTATTTTTATTTCATTTATATCATCATTATTATTTAACAAAATATTTAAAGCTGTAAAAATATTATTTTCACATAAATTATAATCTTTAAACTCTTCTATTTTTATAAAATATGGCATATTACATTTTACACAATCAATAACAAAATATGATGTATCAGTTATTTCTAAAATTCTGATTAAGGAATTATTATAATAATAAAGTTCATTCTTATTCATTTATTACAATCCCCCAATCTTTTATTCCTCTTTTCAACCAATAATTTCTTGAAAAATCTAATAATTTAACTGTTAATGGTTTTGTTAAATATTTCTTTTGCACACATTCTCGTACTATTAAATCATCATTTAATTTTTCACATACAAAATCCGTAGTATATTCATTATCATTAAATTTTTCATCCAATAATACATTACATTGTATTTTTTTAATTTCTGTATTATTTTCCAATAATAAAATATACTTTGTCTGTATATCATTATAAACCTTTAATACACCTTGCCCTTTGTCGGAATATCTTTTCTCACATCTGCCTTTAAAATTCTTTTTTATCATATTATCCTCACTTTCTCCCAAAAATAATTAAATATCCCAAAAACATAGATAATAAGCCCAATTAATGCTTATAACCCTTTATTATTGGGGAAAAATCCTTATTTTTGGCAATAAAATAGTTCCCAAAAATAGTTAAGATAAAAAATACCATAATTAAAGGCAAATTAAAATATCAATAATGGGGCAAAAAATATATCATATATAT